>CEUS01269133.1_pt1 | contig 29269 bp, 28 predicted proteins | sample 427031 | NCBI WGS metagenome assembly CEUS01 (sample SAMEA2622837, study PRJEB7988) | marine metagenome | biome: marine biome (ENVO:00000447); feature: marine epipelagic mixed layer (ENVO:xxxxxxxxx); material: "saline water (ENVO:00002010), including plankton (ENVO:xxxxxxxx)" | depth 140 m | reverse complement strand
GAATCAGAAGCAGACCACTCTCTTAAGATCAGTTGGATCCGAGTTGGGGTAAGAGTCCAACGCTTTTGGGCGCCGGCCATTTCGTTTATCCGGTTACACCAAGGCCCTGCGGCGTTAACCACTAGATCGCTATGAATTTCATCACCGTTGTCTAAACGAACACCGATCACGCGGTCCCGCTTCGCGAGCACATCAACCACCCCTGTGCCAAACATCACTTCCACGCCTTGCGTCCGAGCAGCCGCTACTAGATCAACATTTGCCCCAGCTGGATCAGCTATACCGGCTTCATTCTCAAACAGGAACGAACTGCCCTGGCGACATCGGTGTTGCTCCAAGTCACCGAAGTCAATCGGTTCGACACAGAGATCCAGTTCCGGCCATCGTTTCAATACTTCCGCTCGGCCAAGAATTTCTGCCGAGACTCCGTTAGTGCGAAGTCGTTCATACTCAGCCTTTAATTCGCTTTGCGTGCGGTCAAAGACCCACAACGCCCCGAACTGGGTGTAGTCACTAATAGGGTCATCCAGCCCGGTGAAATCACCCCAAGATCGATACGCCAATTGGCTGCAGTAGGCCAATCGGACAACCTCGGGAACTGTGTAACGACAACGGGATATAGCAACCGAAGCACCCGTGGATCCCGTGGCTGGCCCATCGGCCTTATCTACAACCATTACCTTCATATCGCTTCGTCGAGCAATTTGGTAAGCGACGGCCGACCCAATAATCCCACCACCAATCACGACTACATCAAACGCAGCAGACGACCGTCGGTTCATAACTGAAGTCTTACCCAGATCTCCGTCCGCGGCCACAAGTCCTTAGTTTTTGGTTGCTTAGCTCTCATGAACGAACCCAACCTCTGGTGAAGTTCAGTTCACCCATTCCCGAGAACTAGTTCGATTTGCTCTACGACCTCGTCGATCGATCGCCCATCGGTCTCCACTTGTTGAAACCGGCTGTACGCCACTACTCGTTCTTCATAAAGCCGCTGCAGCTTCGTTTCATCTGCACCTGCGAGTAACGGACGCACGGCACCGCCTTGGTCCGCGGTATACCTTCGCTGAATCTCTTGAATAGAAGCAGCAAGACAAAAAACTTGGCCATTTAAGCTCAGCGTGTCTGCACAAAATTGATCCAACATCATCCGACCGCCTGTGGCGATCACCAGTCCCTCCTGAGCTTCAAGGTCTTTGGCGACAGTACGTTCCATTTCCCGGAACGCGTCTTCTCCCCGGGTAGCGAAAATTTGTTCTATAGATCCGTGTTTTTCAACGATGAGGTCGTCCGTATCTATAAAGGCCAAAGAACGTTTCGATGCAAGCAACCGTCCCACACTGGATTTTCCACTTGCCATAAAGCCAGTCAGCACAACGTTGGGTTTCTTGTTAGCCACGCTCTATAGCGTACGACTATCTTCCTACTGAGGATCTGATGATTTCGACTGGCACCCTGTTGGTGTGTCCATTGCCGAGTATTTGATAGCTCTTGCCTTCTTGGCTATCGGCTGTGGGGTCCAGGCCACTCTAGGCATAGGGGCTGGTCTAGTCGCCGGTCCGGCGTTAACGGTCATCGACCCGGACCTCTTACCTGGACCCATGTTGGCCATGGCGATGATCGTGAACATTCGAAACGCTGTGGCGGATCGGCAATCAACCCATCTTGTCGCTTGGAAAAGAGCTCTTATAGGTGCTCCCATCGGCTTGGGTATCGGAGTGTTCATTCTGGCTTATACCGACGCCAAGGCTCTCTCTTTGCTCGTGAGCTCTTTTGTTCTTGCCGCGGTTGCACTGCAACTAAGCGGACTGAAACCTCCGTCGGGAATTACCTCTGACTACGTCGCTGGGGCCGCTACGGCTTTTTCTTCAACCGTTGCGGCACTGCCTGGCCCTATGTTCGTCATTTTCCACGGGCACCGGACACCCGGAACGGTTAGGGGAACATTGGCGAGCTTCATGTTGTTAGTCACTCCTGTAATTCTCATATTCCTCGCCTTCGACGGAAGGTTCGGATTTCGCCATTTGGTGCTCGCTGCGGTGCTCATGCCTGGCACGTTTTTAGGTCTGATCTTAGGTAAAGCACTTAGACCAAAGATTTCTCTTGATCGGTTTCGAGGACTGATTCTGAGCGTGGCGTCACTCAGCGCAGTGGTCGTAATCGTCCGCACGATAGCCCTCTGAGTTCTAATAAAGTTCTCCGCGTTTCCCCGCAGCTAGTTCTTCTTCGTCCCAGTACCCAATAGGAATGCCTCGCTTAGCTGTGCTCCCAGGTTCGCTATTGGCAGTGATCATTTGATCCGTAACCGTCGTGTCATGTCGACGACTCCGAAACCAGGAAAAAAGCTGCTCGTGCAACTCGGAAACAACCGACTGGAGAGCCGGATCAGAAATACAGTCGTTCTGCTCATCGGGATCATCTTCAAGGTCATACAAAAGATTGGGGCCTATCTCACTCAATACGTACTTGTACCTGTCGTTTCGAAGCATCGTGGCTCGACGCTTTCTAGGTTCATTCAGGTCGCCGACGTAATGAGACATCTCCAAGAATCCCCAATCTGCTTCACACACAACAAAGTCCCGTTCGGTTCCATGCCCGCCGCGTAGTAACGGCACCAATGACTCCCCCTCCAGCCACTGCGTTCGACTGTCGTTCTCTCCTCCCAATGCTTCAACGAACGTAGGAACTAGGTCTATTGCCTCTACCAGTTCGTTTGACACTGTGCCCCGGGTGACATCTGCCTGTGAGCGCGGATCCACAACGATCATTGGAACTCTGACTACTTCTTCATTTATCCAGTCTTTTTCTCCCATCCAATGGTCGCCCATGTACTCGCCGTGATCGGAGGTGAACACAATCAATGTGTCCTTACTTCTGCCCAAGCGGTCCATCTCGCTGAACAATCGACCGAGATGATCGTCAATCTGTTTGATCATTCCAAGATAGGTAGGTAAGACCAATTGTCTGGCTTCGGGCTTTGACATGGCCTTCCCGATCCGTGATCTGTGAAGTGCGCGAATGACCGGATGGGTGGTTTCTAGTTCGGCATCGGTCCTATTGGGCGTCGGCATTTCTTCTCCCGCATACATAGCGTGGTAGGGGTCTGACGCAACATAGGGCCAATGAGGTTTGATGTAGCTCAGATGCAGGCACCAACGATCGTCGCCGGCCTTTTTGATGTAGTCAATTGCCCGATCTGTCATGTAGGCGGTTTCTGACAGCTCGTCTGGGACCACCGCCGGAAACGGCGCTGATCTCAAAAGCCACCCAGAACACAGCTCCCCGTTTTCATCGATCACACTATTCGCGACCGTATGCCATGGGTTATCCCCTACAAACCCTTTCGAACGTAGGAAATCGTTGTAAGGCAGATCCGTTCGCACCCGTTCATCTGGATGCAGACCATCGTCGTGTTCTTCGGGCGCAAACCCGCACTCCGATAGGAAAAGCCACTCCGGCGAATTAACTGGTATCGCCAGTCGGCTTCGAGCTTCTTCATCAGCTCGCATATGGGTTTTCCCCACCAACACCGCCGGTACTCCAAGTTCTCGAAGGTGGTCTCCCATCGTCTTTTGGGTGACTTCGAGCGGGACCTGATTCCATCGTGCCCCATGGCTAACCACATAGCGTCCCGTGTAATAACTCATCCGTGATGACCCGCACACCGCCCCATTCACGAAAGCTTGATCGAAGCGAACACCTCTATCGGCCAGAGCATCAATATTTGGGGTCTCTAGGAACGGATGCCCAACACACCCAAGTGAATCCCATCGGAGTTGGTCACACATAATGAATAAAACGTTTTGTACCGGTGACTCGTCTCCCTTTTCCTCGCTCCGAGCCATCAGGTACGAACCTCAATCAGATCCCTGTTGAGGTCATCTATGGAACCGACACCTGACAACGCCATTGTGTGTTCTACACCCGCGCGGAGAAATTCCAATACCCAATCGACGCCCCGTTCGCCCGCCGCTCCTAAGGCATAAAAGTAGGCCCTGCCAATCATGCAAGCATCGGCGCCCATAGCAACAGCCTTTACAATGTCACTACCTCTCCTCACGCCGCCATCACAAATGACGGCGGTACGGTCGCCGACTGCGTCAGCTACGGGTGCGACGAGGTCAATTGGTGATGGAGCGTAGTCAAGTTGACGACCTCCATGGTTAGAGAGAATCACCCCATCTAATTTCATGTCGGCAGCTATTTCTGCGTCTTCAACCGTTTGTACGCCTTTGATCATGATCATGCCGGGCCAATTGTCTCGAAACCATTCGATGTCGCTCCAGGAAAGGGCCGGGTCAAATTGGCTATTGATGTAGTCGGACAAAGTGACCGGGGTCGACCCGTCCCCGACTGCGGAACTTCCTTTGACATTCGCGAATTGGATTGGTTCAGCTCGCAGAAAGTCCGAAGTCCATCTGGGATGGCGGATCCCATCGATGATGGTTTCCAAACCAACTTTCGGAGGCAGACTGAATCCTCGTCGGACGTCACGTTCTCGACGACCTAGAACAGCAGTGTCGACGGTAATCATGATGCCCTCGTATCCCGAGGCAGCGGCTCGGTCCAACATCTCTTTAAGGAGTGGTTTGTCACGCCAGACGTACACCTGAAACCACTTTCTTCCATCATTAACTTCAGCGACTTCCTCAATAGATCGTGTACCCATCGTCGATAATGAATACGGGATTCCTGCCCTCTGCGCTGCCCGAGCTACCGCCAATTCGCCTTGGCTGTGAGCAATGCGATCAAAGCCGGTAGGGGCAATCATCACTGGGAACGGTATTTGGCCGCCTAATAGTGTCGTCGTTGTACTAATCGCGGCGACGTCTCTCAGGACCCTAGGCCGGAAGAAGTAATTCTTGAACGACGAAACGTTGTTAACTGCAGTCACTTCATCTTGGGCTGCTCCGTCGATGTAGTCGAAACAACCTGCCGGCATGCGCTTCTTGGCCATGGTTCTCAGGTCACCAACATCCGCTGCTTTTGACAGTTTCCTTAAGGTTCGATCACGTTCATATGTCCGGAATCGAACAACAGATCGCAATGTGCTGAACATTCCCATAGGAAGCCTCCGGCCTTGATTCGCTTCCATCACCCTAGAATCTGAAACGGTGAGCCTGTACTACGTGCAGAAGTTTCTGTTTGAACTCAACCGCGATGAGGATTTTCAGTCCCGATACGCGGCTGATAGACGCGGCGCGCTCACAGGTTTCGACCTGTCAGACGAAGAACAGCGTGCTCTAACCGAGCCTGACATCGGGTTGCTCTTTCACCTCGGAGTCAACGGCCAAATCTTGATGCATTTCGCCGCGCTTCATTCGATTGAATGGCAAGACTACTTACAACAGATGCGAGATGGATTGGATAAACACGGGCCGGTTCGTGAGGGCGTCTACGCGGTAACCGGATACGAAGGCGTTCAAACCCACTCAGACCGGCTCGGCCAAACAAGCAACATAGAGAACGGGAGATAGACAATGCCTTTGGTATTCGCCGGTGTTTGCAGCCATGCTCCTGGAATAGTGGGGCGCGCGGACCAGGCCGACGTTGCAGCTAAGGACCGCCTTTACGGAGCCTTCGACGACATGCGTCGCCAACTTGAAGCAAGTGAACCCGACGCTCTGATCGTCGTCGCTGCTGAACATTTCGCCAACTTCTTCATGAACAACATGCCGAGCTTCGCCATGGGCATGGCCGATTACTACGAAGGACCTATCGAAAACCCGGAATGGCTCGGCATCGAAAAGACAAGAATTCCCGGCAACCGATCATTGTCAGAACGTCTAATCCAAAAAGTGATGGAACGAAGTGACGTGAGTTACGCCGAAGAGTGGAAATTCGACCACGGAATTATGGTGCCATTACATTTTTTGACCCCGAACTATGACTTGCCGGTAGTGCCTGCCAATATCAACTGCCAAGGCCCCCCATTAGCTCCCCTCCATCGAGCTTGGGCATTTGGTGAAGCATTAAGACAAGCAGCCGACTCAGTCCCCGAAAGAATTGCTCTAATTGGGACTGGCGGGATTAGCCATTGGCCAGCGACACCTGATAGCGGAAAAATCAACGAGGAGTGGGACCGTCGCTTTTTAGATCAATGGTCACGCTGCGACAAAGACGCAATGCTGTCTTATAGCGACAACCAGTCGTACCTGGATGCCGGGCAAGGCGCTTTCGAAATCCGCACATTTATAACTATCTCTGCAGCCACAGAAGGCGTCGAGGGGACTGTGCACTTCTATGAACCAATCCCTATTTTCGCGGTCGGTTGTACGATCGCCACAGTCAACCTTTGAGTGTCTTCAACTATCTTTGAATATCTGAACGAACTGACAACTTAGTTCCGAGAAAAGGCAGACCAAGATAACCATGCCCAGCACACACGAATTACTCGAGCGTTACCGCGCCGTCATGCCTTCGTTCGTCACTCCACTGTATGAGACACCAATTTCAATAGATCGAGGTGACGGCGGCTACGTGTGGGATCTTGAAGGCAACAGATATTTAGACTTTTTCGGCGGCATCTTGACCACAATGATTGGGCACTCGGTCCCAGAAGTTGTCGCAGCTATTCAAGAGCAAGCTTCGAAGGTGATGCACACCTCAACTATGTATCTCAATGAACAGGTGGTGTCATTCGCTGAGGAAGTTGCCGCAACATCGGGAATTCCCGACGCAAGAGTCCTTTTCACCACTTCCGGCTCAGAAGCAAACGACACGGCGATACTGCTCGCGACTAATTACCGTCAATCAAACCAGTTGTTGGCTATGCGGAACAGCTATCACGGTCGATCGCTGACAACTCAAGCTGTTACATCTCATCGCAGTTGGCTGACAAGTAGCTACAGCGGTCTTGATGTTCACTTCGTTCAAGGTCCGTACCGCCTTAGAAGCCCATTTAGAGAGTTGGATGATGAAGCGTTTACCCAGGCATGTGTCTCCGATTTAGTGCAGCTTCTCGACATGACCGATGCGGGGGGATTTGCCGCTCTGATAGCCGAACCCATTCAAGGGGTTGGGGGGTTCGCGACGCCGCCTGATGGCTTTTTCGGCGCGATGCATAAAGTGTTGGCTGCTCACGATGTGTTGTTCATCAGTGACGAAGTTCAAACCGGTTGGGGAAGAACCGGTGACCATTTCTGGGGATACGAGGCCCATGGGATCGTCCCCGACATTCTTACTTTCGCAAAGGGAGTGGGCAATGGCATCACTCTGGCCGGGTGCGTAGCCAGAGCAGACGTTGCGAATGCAATTGACCGCACTCTTTTCACAACCTTCGGCGGTAACCCGTTGTCAGTAGCAGCTGGCAGCGCCACTCTCAAATACGTAAAGGACCACGACCTGCAATCGAACGCTGCTGCTCGCGGTCGTCAGATGACCGATCTTCTGAGCGGGCCATGCGAGTCCACGGACTGGGTCGCCGAACTACGGGGCAAAGGGCTTATGCAAGCTATTGAGTGCGTCCAACCCGGAAGCATTGAACCAAACGCCTCAGCTGCCGCCAGTTTGATTGAGGCCTGCAAGGACAACGGCTTGCTGGTAGGCAAAGGTGGACTTTACGGGAACGTAATTCGCTTAACGCCGATGCTTAACGTGACCGAAGCAGAGATGAACGAAGGATGCGACATCATCATTTCAGCGTTGAATTCGGTTACTGGTTAATCATTTCCACATAGGCCCGAACCATAGATTCTAAGTCGACATCGGCCGGTAGACCAAGTTCGCGCCCTCGAGAGTCATCAAGCTGTGCGGGCCAGCTCTGGACTAACTGGTCGGTTGCGGCATCGTATTCGAGACTGACTAGGGCTCGAGCTTCAGACCCCCCAACGACTTCCAGCACATTTAACATCTCGGCGACAGTCGCACTCAGCCCTGGGACTCCCACAGCACGGTCCTGACCTAATAAAGCACCGTCGATTTCAGCCAACATCCGGATACAGGTAGCAGTGTTCTGTGCTGAGCCCACAACCATGACAGTTTCTTCAGACACAGGAACAACGCTGGGGATTCCGGCAAGCGGCTCTCGAAACATTCCAGAAGCGAACCCCGAAGCGGCGGCGTTCGGAACACCTGGCCTGACTATGACAGTCGGCAATCTTGCCGAACGACCATCGATATGGCCTTTTCGTGTTGCGTCATTGATCAGAAGTTCTCCAATTGCCTTGGTTGTCCCATAGGTGCCCGAGGGAGTTTGTTTCACAAGATCCCCCACTTCGCCGCCAGCCGTCGCGCCTCCGAAAACTGCCAAAGTGCTCGCAAACACAACTTTGTGAAGATGTTCTGATCGACGACACTCTTCCAGAAGCCTGAGCATGCCCCCAATATTTTGGTCGATCGCGTGCTCCCAATCAGCTTCCGCTCCTGCACTAACCACCGACGCCAAATGAAAAATAGTGCAGGGGTCTTCTTTCAAAAGTTCAGGCAAAAACTGGTCATGCGCGAGGTCTCCTTGCACCATACGACAGCCAGGTATTTCGGCTTCAGCCACATCTACCGCGACAATGTCTTCTACTCCTTCTTCTTGGAGTCCCTGTATGAGGAGCCGTCCCAAAAAGCCGGCGCCGCCAGTCACAATTACCCGCATCTTTCCCTTTCCGCTTTGTTCTCGACTTAGCTAACTCTGATGTTTTTGATTACCGGTCGAATTCGGAACTGCTAAGAGAACTCAATCGACACTTTGAGAGCTTGATCTTCGTGGGGTTCGTGAGCTAGGTGCATCGCCTCATCGATTTTTTCGACCGGAAAGATGTGGCTGAGCAGCGGAGCAACATCAATTGCTCCACTGGCAATCAAATCGAGTGCCTCTCGAAACGAAACCGCATCAGTTTCATCCTGAGCGCCGTATGTACTAGCCGCGCTGAGACGTTTCCGAAAGAACTTGTGAAATCTCATCTCAATGTCAGAATCAACGCTGGGTAGACCGAACCACATGATTTGGCCGTCCATTCGAACATGATCGACTGATTCTCGAAAAGTTTCCGGCCGGCCCACGGCCTCGACAAGATAATCAACTCCCTTGCCGGTTGTTAAGTCACGAACAGCTGAGGATAAATCGTTATGTCCAGCGTTGACACAAACATCAGCCCCATAGGAGCTCGCTACAGCTAGTCGTGTGTCGGAAAGATCAGAGACAACGACCTGAGCGGCACCGGCTCGCTTCAGTAGGTAGGTCCAAAACAAGCCTGCTGATCCTTGGCCCATCACTGCGACGGTCTCCCCAGCAACATCTCGTGGATGTTGTTTCATCGCGTAAATCACCGTTCCAAGTTGCTGAGCCATGAGCAGATGCGATCTTGGTAGGTCACAGTCCGGCAGAGGCACACAATAGTTAGCTCCCACCCGTTGGTATTCGTTGAAGCATTCACCAACGGGAGGATTGGGAAAAGTTAGGACATGCTGACCTTCGTTCAGGCCCGACACTTTCGATTCGACTATCTGGCCTATCCCCTCATGACCTGGATACCCATGTGGGCAGGGAAAAGCATGGTTTAAGCCTGCTCCCATCATCACTACATGAAGGTCACTGCCACAAATTGATGCCATTTCGCTTTTGATCAACACTTGGCTATCTGAGATATCGGGTACCTCAATTTCCTCGCAGATCATTTGACCTACATCGACCATTCGGGTCGCGCGCATTGTTGCCATACCTCGACTCTAGGTCTTCTGGTCGTGGTGTCGTCCCAAGATCGGCGGCGGACAGAAAATGGTGGCCTCTTAGAAATTTCCGTATGAGGGAGCATCTGAGTCAAGGAACTGGCATGGTGACGGGAGATGCATGACGATAATCCCCCTGGGATCTTCCGCGGTTGGCTGGTCTTAGCAGGCTTGTTCATCACGATGGCCGTCACATCGGGACTCGGCTTCTACGCGCAAGGAGTTGTTCTGGATGCGCTTGTCGTCGAACAAGGCTTCAGCGTTAGTGTCGCCGGGGCTGGCACTGGCATTTTCTTTGCTACTTCTGGAATAGCCGGCTATTTCGCGGGCGGTCTTCTTTCAAAATTTGATGCCCGGCTGGTCATGACCATCGGGTCGCTCATCGGGGCGATGGGGTTAGCACTTCTGGGACAAGTTCGAAACGAAACTCAAATGGTCATCGTTATGATCATCTTCGGAATCGGTTTCGCTCTCACAAGCCTCGTTCCGGGTTCCACAATTGTGACCCGCTGGTTCGTTCGCAAACGTTCAGTCGCTTTGTCTATTGCGTCGTCGGGCTTGTCACTTGGTGGGATAGCCATAACTCCGGTCATAGCGACAATCATCGACGCCGACTCTCTTGTCTATTGGGCTCCTCGAATAGCAGTCGCGTTCCTCATCGGTATGTTGCCTGCCGTCTGGTTTTTGATTCATCCGGCGCCAGAGCCTCTCGGCCTTCGCCCCGATGGAGATCCGCCGTTAACTCCGGGAGCTCCTCCCCCAGCAACCCAAGGTATCGATTTCAAACAAGCCGTCCGGTCGCGTTATTTCATTCTGCTTTCAGTGACGTTCATCATTGTTATGGCAGCTCAGGTAGGGGCCATTCAACACACCTTCAAAATGACAAAGGACAGGATTGATATAGAAACGGCCCGCACCACTCTGATGGTTTTGAGTGGGACAAGCGTTGTAGCTCGAATCGTCGGAGGCCTCGTTGCCTTAAAAGTGTCCGTAACTCGACTCACTGCGTTTCTGATGGGTGTTCAATCCTTGGGTATAGCCATTTTGGCTGTTAGCGACACCACATTCATGGTTCTGTTGGGTGCAGTGATATTGGGAACGTCCATGGGCAATCTACTTATGTTCCATCCGTTACTTCTCGCCGATGCGTTCGGCATCAAGGACTACGCCCGGATTTATGGCATGGGTTCACTACTCATGATTATTGGGGTGGGAACCGGGCCCTTTGTGGTGGGCTTCCTTCGCGATGTCTCGAGCTATAGAACCGCCTTTGGAGTGCTCACTGTTCTCGCACTTGCAGGGCTCGTCTTTCTAGCTGCGGCGGGTAAACCCCCAAGCGATCAAACTGCAACGACCAAAGTTGATCTCGACATCGAGATTAGAAAAAACGTGGAGCCGTCTAACAAGGCACCCCGGACGCTAACTCCGCCACATCGAATTGAACAACCATCAACTCCTCGGAATCGAAGGGTCGCCGTTATCGACCGCGGATCTGCCATGAGCGACGACACCTTCGAAGTGCCGGAATCTGTGGTTAAAAAGATTCCCCTTAAATCATCTGAATGAAGCCATGCTGGTTCAGCGGTAGACAAAAATCCTGCTCACTGAATTATTGCCCGATTAGCATTCGATTCTCTTGAGCGGCACCCAGACTCAGCTGTCTTGTCCTCTCCGATCAACCTAGGAGCCAACAGTGACCATCGACTTCAGCCTTTCACCTGAACTTGAGGAAATTCGTCTCCGAATCAGGGACTTCATCAATACGGAAGTGAGACCCGTAGAAGAAATAATTGAGAGCGAAAAACTTGACCAAACTGACAGGGACCAATACGTCTCTCATCTGGTCGGCATGCGCAAGAAGGCATTTGCCGAAGGGCTATGGCTGCCTCATATGCCCAAGGACTGGGGAGGGATGGGCCTCGGACATGTTGAGTTGGCAATGGTTCAAGCAGAGGCGGCTAAGTCCCATTACGGACCTTGGGTGCTGAACTGTCAGGCGCCAGATGAAGGCAACATGCACACGCTTTTGCACTGGGGCACTGAGGAACAACTTGACAAATATCTGAAACCCCTCTGCGAAGGGCGAGCAACCTCTTGTTTCGCCATGACTGAACCAGACGTCGCCGGTTCTGATCCAACGTTGATTCAGACCAGTGGATATCAAGATGGTAATGAGTGGGTGATCAATGGCCATAAATGGTTCATCTCCAACGCACATAGAGCGAACTTCGCGATTTTGGTCGTACGAACCGAAGAGAACCCCGACATACCTCAGGCAGCAAACTCTGCATTCATCATCGACTTGCCTCATGTCGGGTGGAACGAAGTTCGTGAGATCGAAACAATGCACGGTGGTACGGGGCACAGCGAAATCCTCGTCGAAGATTTACGGGTTCATGAAAGTCAGATGTTGGGGGGTCGTGGACAAGGGCACTTACTCGGGCAGTATCGATTGGGGCCGGCTCGTCTGGCTCATTGCATGCGATGGATAGCACAAGCAGAGACCGCCCTAGACATGATGGTTGATCGCTCCCTGAACCGTTTTGCTCACGGGTCGTTGCTAGCAGAAAAACAAGGAATCCAATGGATGATCGCTGACAGCACGATGGAGCTGTACCAAGCAAAACTTATGGTTTTACACGCCGCTTACAAGATCGACCGAAAGGAAGACTTCAAGGCCGAAGTATCAATGGCAAAGCATTTCGTCGCGAACATGCTTGGACGGATAATCGACCGCTCCATACAAGTTCATGGAGCGCTCGGCTACTCAACTGACACACCACTAGCTCACATGTACCAGCATGCTCGCTGGGCACGCTTTGCTGATGGAGCGGACGAAGTTCACCAGATGAGAATCGCTCAACGGACGATTGCGGCATGGAATGACGAAGGTTCAACACGCACCGCTACCGGCGACCTCCCAATTTGATTTCTAGAGAGCTGCGCCAATAGTTGCGGCCGCCGCAGCTGACCCAGAAGAACCCATCGGAGAACCCATCTTTGTCAGGGCCGCTTCGATGGTTCCAAGCGTGCCAAGAATCATCGGTGGGTTGAGGTGACCCATATGACCAATCCTGATCGCTCGATCTGCGAACTCATCTAACCCTACGCCCAATGTGAGACCGGCTTCACTCTCAGCAATACGGCGTAACTCGCTGGCATCTATTTCTCCGGTCAGGACAGTCGTCACAGAATTAGAACGTGATTGCGGGTCAACGACATTGAATGAGAAACCATTTGGAGCCTGCCAGGCATCAACAGCCGCTCGAACGGCGTCAGCCAAAACACGGTGCCGCCTCCAAACATTCTCAAGGCCTTCTTCGAAAAGCATGTCCAAAGATTCGCGCATCGCCCAAAGATGTTGGATGGGAGGAGTTCCGCAATAAATCTTGTAGTGCTGTTCGGGATTGGTTCGCGGTTCCCAGTCGAAGTATCCGGTTCGTAAATCAGCAGTCTTATGGGCAAGCAACGCTTTCTCGCTTGCGAAAACGAACCCAAGTCCTGGAGGAACCATCAGCCCTTTTTGTGTCGCTGCGACTGTGATGTCAGCACCCCATTCATCGTGCTCATAGGGTTCACAACCAAGAGAAGCAATGCAGTCAACCATTAACAGGGCCGGGTGGTTCGCTGCGTCTATCGCTGCGCGGATCGCTTGAATATCATTTCGAACCGATGTTGCTGTGTCGACTTGAACGACCATAACGGCTGCGATCTCTCTCGACAGATCAGCTTTGAGGCGTTCTTCGAGCGCTTCGGGGCTCACAGGGTATGGGTCCTCCCCGGGCAAGATCTCTGTTTTGACGCCTGATACTGCCGCCATCTCTCCCCACCCAATTGCGAAGGTGCCAGATTCGAGAACAAGTACTTTGTCTCCCCGCGACAGCGTGTTGCTAATGGCCATTTCCCATGCCCCATGACCGTTCGAAACGCTTATATACACCGGCTGTTCTGTTCGGGCAATTTTTCGTAGATCATCCTGAACGCTGTAGGAAACCTCAACGAGATCTCCCTCGTAAATATTTGGCATCGCCCGATGCATCGCTGCCAATACTCGATCTGGGATCACTGACGGTCCGGGTATCGAAACCATAGGGCGACCATGACTCAACGACATTTTCTTACCTCAACTACAAGCCAAATGTTCCTCGCGTCTTGGAAGGGTACCTCTACTAGGGACAACATCTACGAAGAAGGTCCTGTTCACGCCAGTGCTCTGTGGGTCCTAGTGTGTGGTTACGACCGCGGATATGGATCAGGGGGATGCGGTGACTGACGCTCTACTTCATGGTTTCAGTTTGCCTAGCAAAGCTGAGGCAGACTTCATCAACATTGTCAGCGCGAAAGATTGCACCTTGGTAGACGACCAGGGCAAGCAATACATCGACGCTATGGCGAGCTTATGGCTATGCCAGATCGGTCACGGAAACGCGAAGGTGATTAACGCAATCAAAGATCAATTAGATCATCTGCAGACATATAACACCTTTGACCCGTTCACCAACCCAACGGCTGCTGAGGCTGCTGAGGCGATACGCAGAGTTAGCCCTCACCCGAACGGAAGAGTTTTTCTAGGTTGTTCAGGTTCGGAAGCTGTAGACACGGCTTTGAAACTCTCGCGTATGTTTCATCAACGACGAGGTGACGCCGATAGGCAAATCATTGTCAGGAGAACTGCGGGGTACCACGGGGTAAACGTCGGTGGAACAAGCGTCCAAGGAATCGAACCTAATCGTGTTGGCTGGGGTGACTTGTTGCCTCACGTAATTGAGATTCCCAATGATGACATTGAGGAGGCCGCAAGCCTGTTCGCGCAACATGGTTCACGGATCGCTGCTGTCATTTGCGAACCTGTCCAAGGAGCTGGTGGGGTGATAACACCGCCTGATGGTTATCTCCCTGGGCTGCGCCGTCTATGTGATCAACATGGCTCTTTACTGATTTTCGACGAAGTCATTTGTGGATTCGGAAGAACTGGGCAGTGGTTTGCCAGCCAAACGTTTGACGTCACCCCAGATATGTTGACGTTTGCAAAAGGCGTTACATCTGGCTACTTACCCCTCTCAGGGGTCATTGTTTCCGAGGAACTTAACGAGGAGATGATTAGCGACGAGTCAGCAAAACTGATGCACGGCTACACCTATTCGGGTCACCCCACAGCCGCTGCAGCTGCCATCGCAAACCTCGAAGTAATTGAATCCGAGGGTCTCGTAGCTGAAGCCCAACGCATAGGCAGGCAAATGGAAGCCGGCTTCAATGCCCTTCTTGGTGACGACATCATCAAAAGCTTCCGTGGCATCGGCGCAATCTGGGCCTGCGAAATCGGTGAAGACGCCATACCGGCAAGAGACGCAATGATCGCCGGTGGAATCGTGTGCCGGGGAATCGGCCAAGCACTTGCGTTCTGTCCGCCACTGATCATCACCGATGACGAGATAGGAACAATCTTTGACACCCTCAGCGATGTCCTAAAACAAGGTTGACTTCCGTAATCCTTTTGAAAGCCAGAGATTACCGAGCTTCGTCCGCGATGCGTTCATGATGATGAATTACTTCATCGATCACGAATCGCAAGAATTTTTCTGAAAATTCAGGGTCAAGTCCTGCCTCTTCGGCGAGTTTTCGCAGCCGCTTAATCTGTTCTTGTTCGCGCTCAGGATCAGCTGGGGGCATTCCCACCTCTGCCTTGTGGCTTCCCACCGCCTTAGTGATACGAAATCGCTCAGCCAACATATGTATAAGAGCGGCATCGATATTGTCGATACTTTGGCGAAACTGAGAAAGTTGGTTATCGCTCATCCCCTGAATTTCTAGTCGCTAGGAAACTATTTGGCATTGGTTTAATCAAGATCCTCCTTCCATTAGCGAAGAAGGCGGACCTGGTGCTAGGCCATAGCGGTGACTGAAACCAAGATCCGAATCGCCACAGCAGAGGATGCGGACACCATCGTTAGCTTCATTCAGGCGTTGGCAGAGTATGAGCGAGAACCCGATGCCGTTGAAGCAACATCAGACTCCATAGCCCAGCAGTTATCGTCGCAACCGCCGCCATTTGAATGTCTACTAGCCGAGGTTGGGAATGAAGTTCGCGGTTTCGCTCTCTTCTTCCACAACTATTCAACTTGGCGAGGAAAGCAAGGCGTTTATCTCGAAGATCTGTTCGTTCCTGACAAACATAGGGGCAGCGGTATCGGAAAGTTACTGCTCGCAACGTTGGCTCGTATCGCAGTAGAGCGCGACTGTCCGCGCCTCGAATGGCAGGTCCTAGATTGGAATCAACCGTCAATCGACTTTTACGAAGCCTTGGGAACCAAGGTGATGCGCGATTGGCTTCCTTGCAGACTGGAAAACCAAGAGCTCAGCGAACTAGCCGCGCAAGGAACTACGGTCGCGAACCATAATGAGTGATGATTACAACCTAAGAGGAAAAGTAGCGGTCGTTGGAGTTGGAGAAACCACCTATTACAAACATGGTCAATCTGGCGACCCAGAATTTGTTCTTGTTCTAAAAGCGATCCTCGCTGCATGTGAAGACGCGGGTATCAGTCCGAAGGAAATTGACGGATTTTGTTCTTATTCCAACGACCGAAATGATCCTCCACGTCTAGCTAATGCGCTTGGTATCCCTGAACTTCGTTATTCGAACATGCAGTGGACGAGCGGTGGCGGTGGCGCGGCGGCAGCTGTACAAAATGCAGCCGGCGCGATTGTCGCTGGGTCCGCAGACGTCGTTGTCGCCTACCGCGGCTTGGCGCAAGGTCAATTCGGACGTTTCGGCCGCAGCGGTGGCTCTCGGCCGGTAAGCGGCCCTGCCGCGTACACCTTGCCGTATGGAATGATGAGCGCCGCGCAAATGTACGCAATGCGAACTACTCGATTCATACATGAACACGGAGTTGGAAGAAGTTCCATGCGAGCGATCGCTATGGCCTGTTACCACCACGCGCAAAATAATCCGCGAGCGGTGATGCATGGTCGGACCTTGGACGAGGAGACTTACGACTCTTCGCGTTGGATTACCGAACCATATCGACTGTTCGACTGCTGCCTCGAAAATGACGGGGCAGCGGCAATCATCGTTACGAGGACCGACCGCGCAAAGGACTTAGCCAAAACTCCTGCTCTGGTCCTAGCTGCTCAGCAAAGTGGGGGGCACCGGTCAGGTGCTACGGCAGAAAACGCTACGGATTACGTCACCTCAAGCTTCAAACCGGCCGTGAAATACCTATACCAACAAGCTGGCATCACTGCGGACGACATAGATGTCGTGCAGAGCTACGAGAACTTCACGGGCGGCGTCGTGATGAGCTTGATCGAACATGGACTCTGCACTTATGAAAACGCTGATGAAGTACTGACCTTCGACAACTTGCGAGCAGATGGAGGTGCTCTGCCGCTCAATACCAGTGGCGGAAACCTCGCTGAGTGTTATATGCACGGGCTTGGATTGCAGGTGGAAGCTGTCCGTCAAGTTCGGGGAGAGTCGTCCAATCAAGTGCCTGACGCAAAGGTCGCCTTAGCAAATGCGGGACCAATGGTTGCGGTCGCTTCAACAGCTATTTACGGGACTGAGGAGACTCTGGGATGAGCCGATCGACTACTGAACCGCACCTTCCTGGGTTGCGACAGCCTGCGGCATCGAACGATGGTCTCGACGCTCCCTTCTGGGAAGGCGCTCAAGCCCACGAACTCCGAGTTCAACAATGCCTTGACTGTGGTCTCCACCAGTGGGGCCCAGAGTGGATGTGTCATCAATGCAATTCAATGGAAATTGAGTGGGTGACGGTTGATCCCGTGGGCCAGATTTACAGCTGGCAACGCCCACATCATCCGGTACATCGCGCCCTGTCTGATCGTGGTCCCTACATAATTGTTTTGGTTGAGTTACCTCATGCCAGCAACATACGTATGGTCGGGAACCTGCTCGGCGACCCTATGCAAGAAGTTGAGATTGGCGCACCTGTTTCGGTTGTGTTTGAAGATCGTGAGGGTGACCCAGATTTCACTCTTGTCCAATGGGAAGTTTCGCCAATCAACTGACATCAAACGCAGACCAAACTCCCAAGGCAGACTTGTCAAAGACTATGAGGCGGCTGACACATGCCAGCCGCCTCATAGTCTTTTACCTTTTGAACTCCAGCGGAGTATCAACCAGTTATGGCATCCAATGTTTCTTCGCTCGGCGCGAAATAGAAAGAGCCTGAAGCTGGATTCGAATAATCGGTCATCGCATCGCGAACACCGTTAGCGTCATCTAAGCCATACATCCTGCGCATCCGCTCTCGCAGCGGTGCCTGATCTTTGCAGAACGCCATGAAATACAGTCCCACGGTTCCATCGTGGAAGGCATATGGCGTTGAGCGTCGCGCTATTTCATTTCGCTTTGGGGAACCTTCGTTGCCATGATTTCCATCTTCACGAAGTTCAACGTGGCTGAGGTGACTGTACGCCTCCTGAGTATCGGTCTTTTCGATACCCGGGAATTTTTTACGCCCAAAGTTCTTTTCTTGCTGGTCATCGGACAGGGCATTCCATGCGTCGAGGTCATGAACCCAGCGTTGAGCAATGATGTGACTGCCACCTGCTCCCGGGTCCCCGTCAGCAACAACTGCAACAGCTGGTTGGTCTTCGTCGGCTGGGTTGCCGGTGCCGTCCTTAAATCCAGTCATGTCGAGTGAATCACCGTAGATAAACGTGGGTGTTTCGCGTGCAACAGCCATATGGCCTTCAAGCGCGGTACGTGCGTCGTACTGAGCTTTCCAAATTTTGTCTTTGTCGTCGTGATTAAGCCACAAAAGCAATTCTTCTTGAGTGCCTTTGGCCTGGCGACCTGATCCGTCATCGGACTCAATTGTTACGTATGCCTGAAAATCGTCAGGGACGTCGTCGGTTAGGTCAGGCAAAAGCCCGGGACCGAATCCGAGAGTCAGATTTATGTCATCGGAAGCGCATGCGGCTCGAAGATCTGCGATCGCTGATTTGATCGCGTCTAAGTCCGCTCCTTCTGTGCGGCTGAGATGCACATACCACTGGTTTTGACCCATTCCATTAAAAATGGCTCGCTGAGGTGTTGCCATCGTCACTCCTTCGTGCTGTTGAGCGTTGTACTGGATCGTAGGATACTTTCCCTATCCCCGTCATCACTCAACAAACAAATCTTTCCTGAACCTTTTGTCTGACTATGAGAGGATTGTGCATGGCCGCTTACACGACTGAACTCCCTATTCGGGCTGACCTTGATGAGGCGCACGCTCAGATAGCCGCGCGGTGGGCTACCACTGGAAGTTGGTGGTCCGGGGTTGAACGGTTAGCGATCGTAGAAGAGGTTCGCAGGGCAAGAGATTCCGCGGAACTTCCCCCTTGGGAATCACCGAGCCACATAGAAGGACTGGTTTCTGAAGATCATGTGTTACCCGATGCCGCCGTTGATGCGATTTGGCGCATTACGAGCCACCCCGGAACTCTTACAGCTGAGTGGCATGCATCCATTTTGGGACGCGGTGTCCATCCTGAGGCCTATGTAGAACTCGTGGCGGTAGTGGCCCAAGCAAACGCCGTTGACCGGTTTGCTGATGCACTGAATTTAGATCGCGTAGAACTTCCTACGCCCTCTGCTTCTGCGCCACAAAAAATCAGTGAAGCCGCATTGCAAGTCACCTCTCATTGGGTACCCACCGCAAAAATCAAAGGCCCGAATGTTCTGAAAGCACTGAGCGCTGTGCCATTCGAAAATGAATCATTAAGTCTCTTGTCCTCAGCCCAGTACCTGCGTTTCGGCGATCTACTCTCAGATCTTGTTTCAAAACAAAACTCACTCACTCGAATGCAAGTTGAAGTGTTAGCCGCGCGTACATCGAAACTCAACGAGTGTTTTTACTGAACTACGAGTCACGCTTTTCTGCTCGGTCTGAGTGGAATGAGTCAAGATGCTCAAGTCAGTTTCGAAGCCGTGGGCGACTCAGAGTCTGGTGATGGCGGCGTTGAACATGGGGCCTTGTTGTCTCGTTTGTGTGAAGCCATGTTCGAAGAAGACGACGACCAACTGGCATCCGTGAAGGAGGAAGTGATCGAGATCGCGGGAGCGGATGTTTTGATCGATGCAGTCGCGGTTTCGGCGAACTTCTACATGATGACGCGTATCGCCGACGGCACCGGCACCCCATTAGATGCTGGCACAGTGGAGCCATCCGCTGAAATTCGCGAACTCGTGGGTGTTAACACGTTCACTTCTCGCCGCGAAGCTCAGGTGAGAACTGATTATCGAACCTGACTCTGATCGTCAGTGCCAAACCAATTAACGCTAATAAGCCTGACATCCCTATAACAGCAGCGAAGGTGGGGACAAACACTTCCGGGAGCGCGACATCTTCGAGGTTGAGATTCTTTGACCGTCGATCGCGGAAACCAACAAACGCTGTGTTCCATACGGCAAGGCCGGCGACGAGACCCGCTGTTCGGACCATTTGCGTCATACCGCCCGCGACGCCCTGTTGTGAGCGGGGAATTGAGGCCATGACAAAGCTCATGTTGGGGACTTGAAAACTTCCAAGGCCTACTCCAGCCAATCCCAGTACGACAACGAGCAGGACCAGTGGGCTGTTTGCGTCAGTTCTACTGAACAGCAATAGGCCAAGGCCCTGACAAGCAAGTCCGAATCGGGTCAGATTCAACAGACCAAAACGTTCAATCATCCGACCTGCAGCCCACGCGGACAACGCTGTACTAGTTGGCGCGATTCCGAGGATCAGCCCACCTGAGATTGGTCCATGTCCTCTGATATCTACAAGCATGTACGGGCCAAGAAACCAAATGCTGAAGATCGAAGCGTTGGCGATGGCATTCAACAAATTTGCTCGCCCGAAGCCAGGTCTTCGAAAAAGCGATAGATCTACCAATGGGAGCGTCGCCCTATTCTCGACGAAGCAAAACACAATTAGCATCGCTAATGCTAAGGACCCCAAGATCAGTGTCCGTGGTGTTATCCAACCCCATGTCAAACCGCGACTGGCAACGAAGAGCGTCAAGCCCAAGCCGATAGCAAACGTCGCTGCTCCAACAAGGTCGAGGGGTTGCCGACCTCTACTTTGTGTCTGTTTGTGCAACCCGGTAATCAAAGCGGTTACCAGAAGAACACCCATGTAAGGGATTCGAAAAAAGTAGACACACGGCCAGTCCCATTTTTGGAGCAACAGCCCCCCCAATGGCGCCCCTATCGCTAGCCCACTGGCGCTGAGCATCGAATAAATACCTAGGGCTCGAGGTTGACGTTCCTCGGTCACCGAGAGAGTTACTAGGGCTGGGGCGGTTCCTAAGATGAGCGCCATTGCTGCGCCCTGGCTGACTCGGGCTAAGAGGAATAATGCGAAGGAAGGAGCGAGGCCGCAAGCCGCAAAGGCAGCTCCTTGGGTGACTATCCCAACAACCATTATTCGACCGTGGCCGTACCTATCTCCCAATCGCCCGGCGGGAAGCAATAGAACTGAGTAGGTCAGAACGAAGCTAACAACGACCCATTGGATCTGAGAAACATCAATGTCGAAGGCCGCAGTGATAGCTGGGAAGGCGATGTTGACCGATGTGTCAAGGCCACTGAGCAACCCACCCAAGCAGGCAACTATGAAGGGACCACGAGTCTTCACTAAATCAGCTCTCGGCTGCCGCCTTCATACCTTGAAGAGTTGCAGTAATGCTCTCTCTCGCATTGGCAGCTCGGTATTGCACTTCCTCGTCACCATTCTCAATCATCAAAGGAGAGAGGTTCATCAGTGCCCATGACTCAGTCAATGTGGTGCCGGCATCGTTAGGTTCTAGGTCATAGCGCCAGTGAATGAGGTTCATTGCAGTACCACCTGTGACAAAGGCAAAGGTCTGATTCTCTTTGCGGTCGATGATCTCAACCAGCGCCTTCCATTCATCCTCACCGCGGCGATTGATGCCAACGAATTCGTCGCCCACTGCGCCCGTGCCGGGAATTCCTTCCTCATTTTTTCGCCAGTAACCCCCGGTGTTTTCTGAACTCCACTCGCCGTAACGTTCCATATCTGTCACTAACGACCAGACTGTCTCCGGGGACGCGTTTATTTCGATTGATTCGCTGTGGCTCATGATTGGTTCACTCATGGTGGAGAGTCTGACAGGCCAAAGCCTTATCCGCTAACGAGACTTCATACAAACTCGGCCAAGAATTCGAGCAGGAGTTGGTTCGTTTCTTCCATCGCTTCAAGCTGCACCCAATGTCCAGGCCCTTCGATTACGTGCACCGAACGTAAATCTTCGAACAGTTCAGCTCCTGTCCTGCCGCCGGTCATCCGCCGCACCGGGTCTTCGGATCCGGTAATAAAAATTGAGGGTTGACTGATTTTTCGTCCGTCGAGCTCAGCCGTGTCACTAAGGAAGTAAGGGATATTCCGGTACCAATTCAGACCACCACGAAAACCTGACTCCGCATAGGCATCCACGTAATAGTCAAGATCTTCGTCTGTCATCCAGTCCGGAAGTTCTGCTGGAGGCGCGGGAGCTGCTTCGAGCATTGTTTTCTTTCCCTGTTGATCTACAGACGGACCAGAGTCACCTGAGGCTGACATATGCACAGTTAGCAGTGACTTGCGAATATCCTCCTCAAAGTGTGCTTCGGCGCCTCCTATGTTTTCGCAGAAAAACGCCCAATAAAAGAAGTTGTCTCCCCAAAACTCCTGAGTGCACCAAGCTGGGTCTAAGTTCCGTCCGTAGGGCACCGACATACCGACTACGGCGCGGACACGTTCGGGATAAAGCAGCGCCACGTTCCATCCCACAAGCGCTCCCCAGTCATGGATCATCAACGCGTATTCGTCATATCCAAGTGCCGTTGCTAGGCCGTCAATATCTGCCGCCAAGTCACGAATGCGATAATCATCAACGTTGGGCGGGCAGTCGCTATACCCATAACCGCGTTGGTCGGGTACACATACCTTCCATCCTTGAGCGATGAGTGGATCGATTTGGTGACGCCACAGGTACCAACATTGCGGCCAGCCATGCATCAAAATGATGAGAGGCCCCTCCCCTTCCACAACACAACGCAGCCTTACTCCGTTGGTTTCAAGTACCTCAAAATGCCTATCGGCTAATCCCACGGGACTCTCTTTTCTCGTCAGGCACAAGCTTCGCACAACTACTCTGCTGCAATGACCTATGAATCGATCCTCTACGAAGTTGACCAAGGCGTTGCCCTTCTAACGTTGAACCGGCCGGAACGTCTCAATGCCTGGAACACCAAAATGGCTGCCGAGATTGGTTCAGTGCTCTCCGACGCAGAAACAGACGACCAGGTGCGCGCAGTGGTCATCACAGGTTCGGGACGGGCATTCTGTGCCGGACAAGATCTTTCGGAAGGCGAGGAGACCTTTGCCGACAAACCTGACGCAAACCCTCATGAGCAAGGCACCCCAGCGACGATGCCTTGGGACGTATCAAAGCCCGTTGTTGCTGCAATAAACGGCCACGCAGTCGGTGTCGGTCTTACTTTCCCACTTACATGTGACGTGCGGTTCGTAGCCCAAGACGCAAAACTCCAGTTCGCATTTGTGCGGAGAGGCATCGCCCCGGAATTGGGTTCGACCAAATTGTTGACTCGAATGGTTGGTTTACAGGTTGCTAGCGATCTTTTGATGTCCGGCCGATTCTTTTCTGGCACAGAAGCTGAACAAATTGGCTTGGCAGCGCAAGCCCTTCCGACCGATCAGGTGTTGGAAACGGCTCTGAATTGGGCGCGAGATGTTGCTGCAAATACGGCCCCGGTGTCGGTAGCTGTCACAAAAAAAATGATGTGGGAAAACCTACGTCCGGAAATCGACGAGACGTTCCGCAAAGAACTGCGTCTCATCCCTTGGCTCGGAAGCCAACCAGATGCGGCCGAAGGCGTGATGCACTTTATTGAAAAGCGGCAGCCATCATGGTCGGGAAGCGTGCTTCAAGACATGCCCGACTTGGAGTCCTAGAGAACTGATCTGTGCCGCAATCAGCAGTCACCAGTCAGCGGTCAGATCAACACGAGAACGGTTACTAGGACAACCGCCACACCAGCCAACGCTCCACCAAGACCGATGAACACGGCGATCATCGCTGGAACCAGAGAATTGTCGTCTTCCACGGAATCTCCTCAGCCCTACTGAACGAATCCACACCATAGCCGATCTCTGATCTGAGTCCATTCGCGATACATGGACCTGCCTTCTTGTGGAATTATTCGGTTCAGCGATCCAACTCGAAGGGGAGTCTGAAAGTGGATTTTGACTACAACGAAAAGACACTTGAGCATAAAGAAAAGCTCGAAGCGTTCATGCAGGAGCACGTGTACCCAGCGGAAGCCGAACATCACGCGTTCATTGAAGATCCCGCCAACATGTGGCAACAACCCCCAGTCGTTGAAGATTTGAAAAGCAAAGCTCAAGATGCCGGCATTTGGAACTGGTTCTTGCCTGCTGAGTACAGCGAATGGAGCCCGGGTTTCACGAATCTAGAGTTCGCCCCACTCGCGGAAGTCATGGGTCGGGTCCCATGGTCGTTTGAGGTATTCAACTGTTCAGCCCCCGATCGAGGGAACATGGAGGTACTCGCGAAATATGGGACCCCGGAGCAGCAGGATCAGTGGCTAAGGCCTTTGATGGAAGGGCGGATCCGGTCCACCTACGGCATGACCGAACCTCAGGTCGCATCTTCCGACGCTACGAACATGGAGCTGCAGATAGATCGTGACGGTGACAACTACGTCCTCAACGGTCGGAAGTGGTGGAGCAGCAACATCTACCACCCGCTCTGCGAATTCGTTATCACGATGGGTGTTTCAAACCCCGACAACCCTCGACATCAGCGACACTCCATGGTCATAGTCCCTAAGGACACTCCCGGGCTCGAAATCGTTCGCCCATTATCGGTGTTCGGTAACTTCCATTCCCCAGCAGGTCACGGCGAACTCGCGTATCACGACGTCCGTGTACCGGTAGACAACATCATCTTGGGCGAAGGGAGAGGCTTTGAAATTGCTCAGGGTCGGCTAGGGCCTGGACGTTTCCAATACGCGATGACCAATGTCGGGATGGCGCAAAGAATGCTCGATCTGATGTGCACCCGAGCTGAGCAACGCGAAGCTTTCGGCAGCAAACTCAGAGACTTCTCTTCAGTTCGCCAAGACATCGCTCGGGCACGTTGCGCTATTGAACAAGCTCGACTGTTGGTACTTAAGGCCGCCGCAGAAATGGACAGATCGGGAGCTAAGGGCGCCCGTGATTACATTTCGATGGTGAAAATCGTCGGACCGAAACTCGCCCATGACGTAGCTGAACGAGCCATGCAGATCTTCGGCGGTAAGGGAGTCAGCGGCGACACACCCATCGCCGAAATGTACGTCATGGGACGACTAATGCGGATCGCCGATGGACCAGACGAGGTTCACATGAACCAGCTAGCCAAATTGACCATGGCCCAGGCAGAGATAGCCCGCCAAAACGGTCAAGGCGGTGTCGACTGGTACGGCGACTGAGCCACAAAGGACACGATGACAGAATTCATAATTGACGGCGCGACCACCGCTTCCTCGGCTGACGGGTGCGCGTCTGAAGCAGTGACGTTTGAACAAATGGGACTGGACGCTGCCTGGACTTTTGAGGCCTCTCACGATCCTTTTCTGCCACTGGCGCTCGCTGCTCAACAAACAGACAACATTCAACTTGGCACCGCTATAGCCGTCGCTTTTGCTCGTAATCCCATGACGTGTGCTGTCACGGCGTGGGACTTACAGCGACTTTCAAACGGCCGCTTCATCTTGGGACTGGGAACTCAGATAAAGCCACATATCACGAAGCGCTACAGCGAAAGCTGGTCGCAGCCCGCCGCGAGAATGAAAGAATATATTGCTGCCCTGCACGCTATTTGGGACAACTTTCAGACAGGCGAAAAGCTCGACTTTCGCGGCGAGTTTTATACCCACACCCTGATGACTCCGTTCTTCAGTCCAGGTCCACTCGACGTAGATCGGCCTCAGATTTATGTGGCTGGGGTTGGTCCGAAGATGGTCGAGACAATCGGCGAATCGGCGGACGGATTTTTCGTTCATCCGTTCCACACACCTGACCATATGGAAGCAGAAACCCTTCCCGTGTTACGAAACGCTGCCGAATCAGCGGGTCGCACAGCCACGGACGTGACGGTGGCGTGTCTCACGATTGTTGCGATGGGCCGCGACGACGCAGAAGTGCAAGATGCGCGTAGCAAAGCGGCAGCACAACTGGCCTTTTATGGTTCAACTCCTGCTTATGCCGGTGTTTTAGATTTTCACGGTTACGAGAATCTGCAACCCGAACTGAATCAGCTCTCAAAGCAGGGCGACTGGAAAAAAATGACAAGCAGGATTGATGACGAACTCGTTGATCTGCTTTGTGTTTCGGGGACTCCTCAACAAGTCGGGGCCAAACTCAAAGAGCGAAACCAGTTCGCTGACCGGTCCACCATGATGTTCTATGGAGCACCACCAGACCCGGACGCCATTGCTGACACCGTTAAAGCAGCTCGCAGTTAAGTCAAACCCGCCGCTGACGCGAACGTCCGCATTTCTCGTTCTATGTCACCCATCGGTTGATAAGCGATCTCTGTTATCCCGTGTGACTCAAGTTCATCTATACGATCTTTGACCTCGGCTTCGGGCAGAGTGAACGGTGAAAGAAACATCGAATCCCCGACAACGACTTCACGGTCAATGTCGTTGAGATGTGTCAGGTGACCTGCGTGGACATGGAGGTGACGTTCATCTTCAGGGACTTGTTCGACCAGTTCTCTGAATTGTTGCGCGTTGGGCAGTGTTTCTAAACGTTGATCGTTCTGTTCTAAGAATGCGTGGTACGCGACACTCACCCATGGCCCTGCGGTTTCAATTACGCGCGGAGAGTCAACCGTTTCATCTCCACTCATAACTGCTCCGCTTGTCAACAAGATGACGTCGTCAAGTTTTTCGTAGTTGGCATCGGGACGAGGTCGCGAAGTGAAAACACCGCACCCTATTTCAGCTGCAGTATTCAGTCCTCTGGGACCGTTAACACCCAGAATCCATGGCACTTCAATCGGTCGATCTGGTGCTTGGCTATCCCAGTGCAGCATTGCAGCCGACTTGCCATCAACAATGATGGTCTCGCCTCTCAATAGGGCTCGTACTTGTTCAATCATCTCTGGGAATTCGACCCATTTCAGCGGTTTTTGGCCCATCGCTCGACGACCAGTGAACCCGGTTCCGGCGCCGATGATCACGCGCTCCTCGCCCACTAAATCAACCAGGGTGGCTATGGCAGACGCGGTCACCATTGGGTGACGCAGAGACGGGATCAGAACTCCTGGACCGAGTTTGATTCGGTCGGTGCGTTTCGCCGCCAACGCCAGAATCATCCACACGTCTAACTGAAGGGCTGGAGTGTCATACACCCAGGCCGTTTCGTAACCAAGTTGTTCAGCAAGTTCGATATGGGTGGGGGTTTCGGGAATGGGCGGAAAAGCAACAGAGATCCTCATACCCGTATTTCATCACGAACCGGCTATGAGGATCTCTTTCGAATAAATTCCTATGCGATCCGACGAGTCAAGGTCTGCCAAGTTGCTGCAGGGTCAAAAACTTCCTGAGCCTCCGCTTGGAGGGGGCTATCCCCAACCATGGACCATACTTCTGGATTCTGGCGTTCTTCGTACTGTGCCAATGAGTCGTAGTAAAGGAGAAGCGCGAAAGTGACACCGCCCTCACCAAGGGTTGTCATCAGACCAGCAGAGGGGGTACCGGCGATACCCGTAACCATGCTGCAGAACTGCTGAGATAAATCTATCCCTCGGCTTACCTTGTCGAACGCAGACCTATTCAAAGTATTGACGAGAAATTCTGAAGGTTCTGCTGGCATATTTTCGGACCCAGCGATAGGGCTCATCATCCAATCTTGTGCTGGTTCGGCATACATGGCCGTAATATCTTTCGCCAACGACAGGTAGCCATCGTCGGAAAGCAGCGCCATTTGGGTATCCAAAAAGCTGCTCATATCCTCTATGCGCGAACTCACCGCAACGGCTCCAACCGGGGCTCCAGTCATGACTTGCCAGCCGTACCACGGCACGTCCGTGTTCGAGTTCATGTAACCGACGGCCTCGGAAACTTTAGCCATCCCTTCGTAGACACACTCTGGCTTGAACTGCATTACCCGCTGAAAGATTTTCATTTCTCCCACCACACCTTTCATTTCTTTGAGATCTGGACACCCTAGCCAGAACTCCTTGACTGTGGCCAAATGTCACTGACTGGTCCATCGACTTTCTCTTAGAACGCCTATCCCCTAGCCAATGCCAGCTTAAATAAATACCGTCGTTGTGGATCAACGCCGACCAAAGTCACCGGTCCACGAATCTCCGCCGAAGACCAGGCCGTTGGTTAGTGAACCCGTTCGGTTTAGATGGCGATGTCATAGAGCGTGTAGTCGCTCAGCACGCTCGCAATGGTCTCAGGTCCGTAGCGGTACTCGTCTTCGACCTCGGCGAAGGGTGCGTACCGGTAGCGCCGCTCGTCAGGACGCGCTTGTTGTCGGGCGTCCAATGCCACTTGCACCACCGCTGAGCGACGCCGGATGTGCTCTGCGTCGTAGACCTTGTCTCCGCCCTTTTTTTCATCGAGTGTGATGTTGAGCCCACCCGAAACACCCAACACTGACGAGTGGGGATAGAAGCCGAAAGTGATGGATACGCGCGGGTCCGGCGAGGTATTGGCAAACGAGCCATGCAGCATCTGTCGGCTAACGATGGTCACATCGCCCGCGTCGGCCACTAGTGGGATCGCATTGGGTAGGCGCTCGCCGCCTTCGTTCGCTGCCACGAGGGCTCGAATATCGATGCGGCCCTCAGTGTGGCTCCCGGGCACAATCCACAAGGCATTAGCGGGGGTAGTGGGATACAGCTGCACTTGGAAGTTGAAACCGTGGATACCTGGATGCCAGTTGGGGTTATCCCAGTGGGTTGCGCCATCCTGATGCCATGCAACCGACCCACCCATTCCGGGCTTCTTCACGAAGATGGAGTCGTTGTAGGGCACGAAGTCCGGTCCGTTGATGGCCTCAGCGATACTTAAGAGGTCCGGGTGCCCATACAGGCGAAGGGCCGCAGGCATTGACGTGCACATCTGCAGGAGCAGATGAACCACATGGTCAGGAGCGTTGTCATCGGGGGTAGGTTCAGTCATTTTGACCGGATGGCGCCCGCTCAAGAGTTTGGTGCCACCCCAAGGATCAGACAACGGTTTGATGAAAATGTACGGACTGATCGGGTAGTCGAGCCCGAGTGCGGGGCGGCCTTGCGCGTCGGTATCAGAGTCGGGGGGAGACGGGGCGCGCTCGATGGTGTCCTCGACGGCGTTGCGTAGTTCGGTGACTTCGTCGTCATCGATAACGCCTTCGAAAATGTAGAAGCCGTTGGTCGCGAACTCGGCGAGGATGTCCTGGTGTAGGTTGCCCTCCGCGTCGAAGCGCACCGGCCCGCGGCTACCGAGCGCGACAGCAGCATCGCTGCGCTCGGCTAAGTAGTTCGCCATCGCAGCGGCATGATCGCCTGCCGAGAGTTC
>CEUS01284279.1_pt1 | contig 29281 bp, 35 predicted proteins | sample 427031 | NCBI WGS metagenome assembly CEUS01 (sample SAMEA2622837, study PRJEB7988) | marine metagenome | biome: marine biome (ENVO:00000447); feature: marine epipelagic mixed layer (ENVO:xxxxxxxxx); material: "saline water (ENVO:00002010), including plankton (ENVO:xxxxxxxx)" | depth 140 m | reverse complement strand
ACCTACCCCATCCGCTCCGCCACCATCAAGAAGTCGACGCACAACCGCTGACCCGATGATGACCCCATCAGCCACGACACTCGCTTCGACTGCTTGCTCGGGCGAACCAATTCCGACACCTGTGAGTACTGGTTTATCGGTGACGCTCTTACATCTTTTTGCTATTTCGGTAGCGGTTGAAGCGAGAGTAGATCTCTCTCCTGTTACACCAAGCAGCCCCACCGCGTAGACAAATCCCTGTGAAGCGGCACATAACTCCGGAAGCCTGTCATCTGGGGTTGTTGGTGCCGCCAACAAGATCGTCTCAACTCCAACCTCTGCTGCCGCTTGTCGCCAAGGGCCCGATTCCACCAATGGCAGATCTGGCAAGATGGCGGCATCAATACCTGAGTTCGCTAACGTTGCCGCGAACCTTTCGTGCCCAGGGTGGTGAGCGAGGTTGTAGTACGTCATGACGGCGTGAGGAACACCTGTATCAAGATTGGGCACCGCCGCTAACACTGAATTGGGAGTAGCTCCAGCGTCGAGAGCCGCTTGGCTAGCTTCTTGAATCACCGGACCATCCATCACCGGATCCGAAAATGGTATCCCGATTTCAATAGCATCCGCTCCTGCCGCTGCCGCTGTTTCTACTGCTGCTTCCCATCCTTCATAACCACCGGTTATGTATACAACTAGCAACTTCGCACCGTCATCTCGACGGCCACGAAGGAAACTTTCCATGCGGCCAACACCAGGGTTGAGGTTCACTGATCGCTTTCCGTTCCCAACACATCCATCATCTGGTCAACGTCTTTGTCGCCGCGTCCAGAGAGATTCAAAAGCACAGCCTGATCTTGTAATGTTGCCGCCTCTCGAACAACCCACGCCAAGGCGTGGGCCGATTCAAGCGCAGGGATAATCCCCTCAGTTTTCGACAGCAGTTGGAAAGCTTCGACAACCTCTTCGTCGGTCACCGCTGGATATTCGGCTCGACCTATCGACGATAAATACGCGTGCTCGGGTCCAACGCCGGGATAATCAAGTCCTGCCGAAATGGACTCAGCTTCTTGAACCTGTCCAACCTCATCTTGCATTAGATATGAGTTCATCCCATGCACAACCCCTGGAACCCCGCGACCAACCGCAGCCCCACCCGCGGGCTCCACTCCGATTAAACGGGCACTGGTATCTGCAAAGCCCGAAAAGATCCCGGCAGCGTTACTTCCGCCGCCTACACAGGCGACGATAACGTCAGGGACGCGATTCATTAGCTTCATGCACTGCTCATAGGCCTCATCACCAATGACATGGTGAAAAGTTCGAACCATCCACGGATACGGGTGTGGGCCCATCACCGATCCGAGACAATAATGAGTGTTTTCGACCGTAGCGACCCAATCTCGAAGGGCCTCATTCACTGCATCTTTTAGGGTCTGACTACCAGATGAAACCGCCTCAACCTCTGACCCCAACAGGTGCATTCGAAAGACGTTTAATTCTTGACGTTCGACGTCAACTTGTCCCATGTAGACCTTGCACTCCATATCTAATAGAGCTGCTGCAGTTGCGGTAGCAACACCATGTTGTCCCGCTCCCGTTTCAGCGACAAGGCGAGACTTTCCCATTCGACGAGCGAGTAGGGCTTGACCAATCACATTGTTGATCTTGTGTGAGCCCGTGTGGTTCAGATCTTCTCGTTTCAGAAGGATTCTGACTCCCAGTTGCTCAGATAACCGGTAGCACTCGGTAAGAGGAGAGGGCCGTCCCCCATAATCGGTAAGGATTCGATGGAATTCGCTGACAAACGCCGGATCGGCCCAAGCATCACGAAATGCTGTTTCAAGCTCTTCGCAAGCCGGGATCAGAGTTTCAGGGACGAAACGCCCACCGAACTCTCCGAAGCGCCCTTCCTTATTCGGATCGATCATCACCATATGTTCAACCTATCGGTGACAACGCTTCCCTCATCACTCATCCCGCCAGTCATAGGGCCTCGGAGCATCTGGATCAAAATCGTCATCGTTAGGTTCCAACAAATTTCCTGCATCTCGGGCATTCATCACGAATTCTCTGATCTTGACCGGATCTTTAACCCCTGGTGAAACTTCAACACCACTGGCGACGTCAACGCCCCATGGCTTAACGACGCTTACAGCTTGGGCCACGTTTTCAGGAGTCAGCCCACCTGCCAAGATAAGCGGGCGTCCTCGTTCTCTCCCGTCAAGCAACGACCAATCAAAAACTTCACCAGAACCGGGCTCAGGTGCATCAACTAGAACCGCTGTAGCTGAATAGCGATCGAGTTCATCGATAGCTGGGTCACCTGCAACAAATACCTTAATCAGGTAAGGAACTCGCTCAGCGACCCACGAACTGTCTTCAGAAGATTCGCGTCCATGAAGCTGCGCTGCCTGTAAACCCGCTTCATGTACCGTCTGAACGACGGTCTCTTTCAGTTCATCTCTGAAGATCCCCACCGTCAGTACGCCACCCGGCAAACGCCGAACTATATCTCTCGCCACCGCTGGACGTATCTGTCGCGATGATCCGGGAACAAAGTTAAAGCCCAATGCATCAGCTCCCATCCCTATGGCCAGGAGCGCATCCTCTTCGGTGGTAATTCCGCAGACCTTGACGAACATCAGCCGGCTCCCCGTAAAGCGGCGACAGCCATTCCCGGGTCGTCACTTACGACCAACGTTTCGCCAACGAGGATCGCTGAGTACCCAGCTTCGCTCAAAACCATCGCATCTTCAGGGCCCCGGACTCCCGACTCCGCGACTCCCACTACCCCCTCTGGGATGAGTTTCGCCATTCGAACCGCCCGCTCATGGTCAACCTCAAAGGTGAATAAGTCCCTTTGGTTGATCCCGATCAGATCTGCTCCAAGCTGAACCGCGGTATCAAGCTCACTCTCGTCATGGACCTCAACCAGTGAGTCCATACCTAAACCTCGAGCCAATTCAAAGAAGGTTGCAAGCTCATCGGGGGAAAGTGCCGCGACGATCAACAAAACGGCGTCAGCACCCATTAACCGTGCGTCCAACACATCGCGTTCGTGCACAGTGAAGTCTTTCCTCAATACAGGTAGATCGATTGCTGATCGAGCTTCTTCCAAGTCTTGACTCGATCCGCCAAAATTGGGTCCGTCAGTGAGAACGGATAAGCATGCAGCTCCCCCTCGCATGTACTGCTCAGCCAACAATGCCGGATCCAAATCGGCGAAAAGATCGCCCTTTGAAGGAGACCGACGCTTTACTTCCGCTATCACACTCAGCCCCGGTTCTCTGAGAGCTTGGGAGAACTGTCGCGGTTCCGGACACTGGGCTGCCTCTTCAAGTAGGCCCTCCAGAGGTCGTCGGTCAGCTGCAGCCCTGTTGCGATGTTCGACAATAATCCGATCTAAATAAGTTCCATCACCGACACTCATGCGAGGTGCCTTCCGGTATGCAGTGGTTTCTAGCTACCCTCACACTTACTAGAGGTCGAGACCTTTGGCGCAGACAGGCTCAAGAAAGATCAACTCCGCTCGGCCAGCCATGAATTCTCCGGTGGCCCGCCCGAACTCTTTCATCTGGTCCGACCCACCATGGGCAGTCAAAGCATCTCCATCTGAATACATTTCATAAAACCAAACGACGTTCTCATCGCCTGCATCTTTGTGAGCTGCGTATACCTCAGTACCTGGTTCTCCGGACACGTTTCGCATTCCCAAGTCGGCGATCACAGCCAACAGGGCATCACGTTGTCCTTCTTTCGCAGTTAGTTTCGCTAACAGAGCAGGTTTAGCCACAATCTTGTCTCCCAGTTCAGCTGGTCTCGCTGATTGCGACACCATTAGGCATTCGCAGAGGCTACTCCGCGAGAGGTCCCTGAAGGATTTCGCTATTGAATAACCTCGTTAAGTGCAAATACCTCGATATCTGTGCCTTCCTCATTTTTTATGCCCTCGACCTCGCTCAGAACAGAAGCGAACCCGACATAGGGGGGCGTTGATGTAACAGCAAGCACCTCTCCGGCTTCCTTATCTTGAGAAAATAGAGTCTGTTTCGGAGAGAGTGTGACGTCGCTGCGAATACGCCTAAGGAGTCGACGCCCACCCTTTCGCGCAGCGATCCGTTCCACTAGCTCTTGACCCCGATAGCAGCCTTTATCGAACGAAACTGCCAAACCCAGGAGATCAGTCTCATTTGGTATTGCCCCAACATCAAATTCTCTGCCGATCACCGGAAGTCCATGGCTGAAGCGAAGCCGCTCATATTCCTCATAACTGCACACAGGAAGGTCCACTGTCGCATTTTCCGCTAGTAAATCAACATGTTGTAGAGCCGGCCACGGCGATTCCACTGACAAGAACGCTGAAGAGGCGTTAGGCGTCTCGTAGTCACCTAAAACCGAAACCATCTTCCAGTCATGAAGAACAAACTCTATTTTCGACCGAAGCTTAAACCGTTCTAGAGACGCAAGAAGAAGCGATCCGTATCCTGGCTCTGTGTCAAGCAAGTAATGCTCTTGCCCTAACCGCGTGATCCTAAAACAACTTTCTAGGTTCCCTTTGGGTTCGAGAAGAAAAGAAAGACGAGACTCTCCGTCCACCATGTCATCCACATTTTGTGAAATCTGACCATGAAGGTAGGTCTCGGTGTCAGGCCCATCCAATGTGAGGACATCTCTCTTGCTAGTAAAGCTCATGGGTGTCATGTTTGGTCCGTTAAAATCTCGACCGCGTTTCGCACTAATCGCAAACCGATCTCGTCATCAAAAGACATTATTGACTCGGGGTGAAACTGCACAGCATTTATCGGTAAAGATTTGTGTTCAACGGCCATTACGACGTCATCGTCAGCGCTGGTTGCCGTTACTTCCAACGATTCAGGAATTGCATCTTTTGTAGCGTAGAGCGAGTGGTAACGACCCGCTCTGAATTCAAGTGGAAGGCCGGCGAACAGGCGACCTCCGATTACCTGAATCGGTGAGGCTTTGCCGTGCATTGGAGTTACCAACTGATCGAGTGTGCCTCCAAAGAACTCCACGACAGCTTGAAGACCTAAACAGACGCCAAATATTGGAATTTCCAAAGCAAGGGCAGCTTCGATCGTGTCAGAGATTGCAAAATCTGAGGGTGTCCCTGGCCCCGGGGACAACACCAATAAGTCTGGACGTAAGCGGGAAAGATCTTCTAGTGGGAAACCTGCCCTCTGGGTTGTGACATCCGCACCTGTTTGTCTCAGATAGTTACCCAGGGTGTGCACAAAGGAATCCATATGGTCCACAAGCAGGACACTTTTCGTTTCTTCGGCTGCCGCGAACGTTGGAATATCCGCAGTCCGGCGTGGCAACCTCAGCGCATCCAAGAAGGCTGAAGCCTTCAATTCGGTTTCCTCTTCTTCGGCAACTGGATCGGAATCCCACAACAGCGTGGCTCCAACACGAACCTCCGCATGGCCATCCTTGATCCTTATTGTTCTCAGCGTCAGTCCTGTATTGAGCCCTCCATCAAATCCCACTTTGCCGATTGCTCCGCCATACCAGGCCCTTGGGCTCTTCTCGTGGTCTTCAAGGAACATCATCGCTGCGGTCTTTGGCGCGCCTGTAACAGTGACTGCCCAGGTGTGGGTAAGAAATGCGTCTAGGGCATCGAACTCAGGACGAAGTCGACCTTCTACGTGATCCACTGTGTGAATTAACCGCGAGTACATTTCTATTTGGCGCCGTCCGATGACTTTGACCGATCCGGGTACGCATATTCGGCTCTTATCGTTCCGATCAACATCGGTGCACATCGTTAGTTCCGACTCATCTTTTTCGGAATTAAGGAGGGCAAGAATCTGTGATGCGTCGTCAAGTGGGTCTTGCCCTCTGGCAATCGTCCCCGAGATTGGACAGGTTTCGACTCTGTCTCCTTCTACGCGTACATACATTTCCGGAGAAGCTCCGACCAGCCATTCTGCTTGACCTAGGTTGATCAAAAAACCATAGGGAGACGGGTTCTGTTCCTTCAAACGACGGAAGAGTTCTGACGGTGGTTCGGGAGACGGCTCTACAAATGTCTGGCTCGAAACCACTTCGAACAGATCTCCACGAGCGAAATATTGGCGAGCAAGATCAACAACCTCTGCATATTCACCGCTTTCATGGTCGCGCATCGGTTCGAGATCTAAATCTGGTTGGTAAGGCTCTCGGGCTCCTCCTCGACTGATATCAGCCGTACTCGATCCCTTATAACTGAATTCGTATCGCCGACGTTCGGCTATTCCTCCCTGATGATCAACCACAATGATTTCATCGGGAACATACAAAACGAGGTCCCGCTGGTTTTCAGGGCGGACAAGCTTCAGATCGATGGGTTCAAATTGGAAAGCTAGATCGTAGCCAAAGGCCCCATAAAGCCCTAAATGCTCATCGGGCCCGTTGAATAGCTCAACGATGGCCCGGATTACCGCAAAAGAAGAGGGCTGACGGCTCCGCTCTTCTTCTTCGAATCGATCAGCTGGTCGTTCTATTTGAAATATAAGCCGGTCAGCATTTTCTTCAACGATAGAAACATGCGCTAGCTCCTGAATAACTTGTTTGACTGGACTTAGGAGAATTTTGCCTCGAGGATTCAATGCCTCAGCGGTAACGATGTCTCCTTGACTCGTCACTGCTACCGGTGGGTCGACAAATCCCATATCCCAGCGTGTGTAACGCCCTGGATATTCGTAGCTGGAGGAGAGCAGCACACCCCGAGCTGAATCGAGACGGTCCACCAGATCTTCTATAGCTGCATCGGGGTCGATCGGAACGGCATCTACATGGATTTCTATTTCGCCCCGGGTTGTGTAACTGCTTTGGTCTGCATCAGACACGGGGAGCCCCTCCAACTAGAGGTATAGACCTGTGCTGCCGGGCTCGACCCGGGGAGCAGCTATCGCATGGATATCGCGTTCACGAAGGATCAAGAAATCATCACCATGAACTTCGACTTCATATCGGTCATCTGGGCTGAATAGAACCTGATCGCCCTCTTCGGCACTTCGAACATTAGGTCCGGCGCCGACGACTTCACCCCACACCAAACGTTTTTGTTGTTGTGCCGTAGCGGGAATCAAGATCCCTCCGCTACTTCTCCGTTCAGCTTCGTCGCCTGGCATGCGAACGAGGATCCGATCATGGAGCATTTTGATCGGACGTTTCTGATTTTCGTCAGTAGCTGCATCGTTTGGTTCTTCTGCCACGATGGCACGGTACCGTTCTTAGGCATGAACGCGGACTCCGGACTACCTCAAATAACAAATTTTACAGCTAGTGACGGCGTCGCTATTGAGGCTGAATACCTACTTCCTAGCCATATCAAGGCCATCGCGGTCATCTCTCATCCACATCCCTTGTACGGCGGAGAAATGCGTAACAACGTGGTCCAGGCTCTCTTCAGTTCCCTACCTGCGGACGAGATCGCCACCTTGAGATACAACTTCCGGGGAGTTGGTAATTCGCAGGGAACTCACGGAGAAGGGAAACTTGAGATAGCTGACAGCGAAGCAGCGTTCGCTTTTGCAGGGGAACTGTCTAAGTCTGCGCCAGTCTTTTCCGTCGGCTACTCATTTGGGGCAGATGTCTCTCTCAGCGCTAACAACCTCCGTATAGCTGGTTGGGTAGGAATCGCCTCACCTTTGGCGCTACTTGACCCAGCGCAAATGAAGGCGGGACTAGATGAACGACCAACCATGCTGTTAGTACCTGAAAACGACCAATTCCGAGCCTTAGCCGATGCAAGGGATATCTGCGAACCTTGGACAGCGACATCCATAGAAGAAATTGCAGGAGCCGACCACTTTTTTATGGGTTCGACCCAAGCAGTAACAGATCGAACTAGCTCATTCATCGCTGAAGTTGTCGGACATTAAACGATGATGGGAAGCGTTTCCGGCATCCGTTGTCTGAAATTCGCTAGCTACATCATCCGCTAATGCGGTGCCTATTTGCTGCTACCCACTTATAGACCAGGGCCGCCACCCAAGATGATGGAGGGACCTTCATTGCATTCCCTAACCATCGCCAACCACCACCTATGCAGCACAGAACTTCGCCCACTGCTTGGTGACCTGACAGGCGCACTTCTCCTTCAATCCACCAAACAGCCCGTTTCGCATCGGAGGTCGAAAGACCCAGCTTTTCTAAGTCCTCGGTAGTACCTGAACTCATATTGATATCAGCGCGGCGAGTTACCCAAGATGCGCACCTGCAACAAAATGAACATTCGCCGTCATAAACAAGCATCGTAAGACTGTTAGTTAATTCCCTTAACTAACGCGCCGCGAGAATCGGTAGCCGCTAGGCGCAACGGCAGAGCCTTCTGGTACTCGGGCGACTCGTACCACTCTCTAAAGCCTTCTTCGTCTTCGAACTCGAGAATCACCAAGCGCGAACCATGCCACTCTCCTTCGATTGGAACAACATTATTATCGACTACAAGAGCACGACCATCGCCGAGCGTTGAGTTCTTAGCCGCCTCCATGTACTCATTAAGCCCCTCTTGATCGTGAACTTCTTCTTGCACCACAAAATAAACTGACATACGTTCTCTTGCTCCTAGTCGCTGTACTGCTCAGAAAATATCAGACGACCTTGTCTGGCGGACGCAGAAAGTGCGACCGCTACCTATGTGAGTTATGGGTGGCTGTCCCAGCCCTTAACTTAAGAGTCAGTTATTTGCTCTATTGGTGACACACTTCCAATTGATTCGCTGTCACCAGCCCAATACTCATCACGCAGCACTCGTTTATACAGTTTTCCAGTGGGTAAGCGAGGCAACTCTGAACGGAAATCCACAGATCGTGGAACCTTGTAACCAGCAATATGCTCGCGCGCATATTCAAGCAGGCGTTTCGCTAGCTGCTCGTCTCCAGCGATCCCTTCCACCGGTTGCACAACAGCCTTCACTTCTTCACCAAAATCTTCATTCGGGACACCAAATACTGCGACGTCAGCTACATCGGCGTGAAGAATCAAACAGTCTTCAATTTCTTGCGGATAGATATTGACTCCTCCCGAAATAATCATAAAAGCCTTCCGGTCCGTGAGATACAAGAAGCCTTCGTCGTCGACCCGACCAACATCTCCGAGGGTGGTCCACAAAGGATTATTCGGGTGTTGCGAACTTTTCGTTTTGTCTGGTGCTTGGTGATATTCGAACGTCTGCTCTTCTCGCTCGAAATAAATCAGCCCTGACTCACCAGTAGGCAACTCAATGCCGTCTTCATCACAGATACGCAAGGCTCCGATGAGAGGTTTACCCACGGTCCCAGGATGACTAATCCAGTCCTCCGGACCGACGTAACAAAAGCCGTTGAGTTCAGTTCCGGCGTAATACTCGTGCAGAATCGGACCCCACCACTTCAACATTTGTTTCTTCACTTCCACCGGACAGGGGGCCGCGGCGTGTATGGCCACTTTGTGAGTCGACAGGTTCCACTTATTTCGGTCTTCTTCAGCGAGTTTTAACATGCGTGTGAACATTGTTGGCACCCACTGCGAATGTGTCACGCCATAACGCTCGATCGCCTGCAATGCCTCGAGGGGGTCGAACTTCTCCAGGACTACTACCGTTCCTCCAAGAGATTGGGTTCCCGTCGTAAATCCCAGCGGCGCTGAGTGATACAGCGGAGCGGGAGACAAGTAGACAGATTGCTCATTCACCCCAAAAATTCCCCCAACTAGACCGGCCCCTATTAGGTCTGGGTCAGTTATCTGTGACCCGTCCAACGGTCGTTTTATTCCCTTGGGTTTCCCAGTCGTGCCTGAGCTGTAAAGCATCAGGGATCCCTTTGGTTGCTGTTCAAGTGGCTCAGCAGGGTATTCGCCTACCGTTCCTTCGAAGCTTTCGTAGCCTTCCGCCGCTCCGTCGAACATCAGTCTCACCGGACAATTTGGTATTGATGGCAACATTTGGATTGCGACATCGCGCACGGCTTGACTGGCAACCAGTACTCGCGCTCCGCAATCTTCAACGATGTACGCTGCTTCCTCAGCTGTGAGAAATCGATTCACTGTTGTGAAATAAAGACCGCTTCGCATTGCAGCCCAATAGGCCTCAAAGTAGCGGATATGATTATCGGCAAAAATTGCTATGTGGTCTCCAGGTCGAAGCCCGACGTTCCACATCATTTGCGCAAAACGGCACGACCGGTCTTCAAGTTCTTGATAAGAGAGTGATTCTCCTGTTCTGGTCATCACGACTGCGATGCGATCAGGATCTACTGCTGAATGGGTACCCGGGTAGCTCATATCTCGAAACTAATCGATGATCCTCTCCTAGAACTCATCGACGTGCGGCCGGACCACTACCCCAGCTGCCAGCAACGCTTCCTTTGCCTCTCTCACGCTGTGTTCACCGAAATGAAAGATTGACGCTGCCAGCACCGCGTCCGCCCCACCGTCAATAGCACCATCGACCAGATGGTCAAGCGTTCCCACACCACCGCTGGCAATTACGGGCACTGGAACCGCCTCCACAACCGCTCGAGTCAGTGCAAGGTCGTATCCATTGCGGGTTCCATCACCGTCCATTGACGTCAATAGAATTTCCCCAGCACCTAGGTCTGTGACCTCTGTAGCCCAATCCACCACGTCAAGGCCAACATCTTCCCGTCCCCCATTGATGTACACGTTCCAGGTTTTGTCCCCGTTCGATTTTGCATCTATCGCAACCACCACGCATTGACTACCAAATGCTGCTGCCAGGTCCGAAACTAAACCGGGGCGACGTACCGCTGCTGAGTTCACCGAAACTTTGTCTGCGCCGGCCCTCAGTAGCAGTCGGGCGTCATCCACTGATCTAACGCCGCCTCCAATGGTGAACGGTATATAGACCTCTTCTGCAACCTTTCGAGCCAATTCGATAATCGTTTCGCGTTTATCTGAACTTGCGGTGATATCGAGAAACACGACCTCATCAGCGCCTTCGGCGTCATAGCGAGCTGCTAACTCAACAGGATCGCCAGCGTCCCTAAGTCCTACGAAATTAACGCCTTTGACAACACGCCCTTGGTCCACGTCCAAACAGGGGATCACTCTTACTGATTTCATGTCTGTTCAGCGGCTTTCACGGCATCGGAAACATCGATGACACCGTCATGGATAGCTTTACCGACTATGACGCCTGCCAAACCCCGGTCATTAACGCGCATTTGAGCGAGTTGAGTGATGTGCGTTAGGGCTCCGACACCTCCACTGGCAACGACCTGCAGGGAGGTTGCTTTGATCACACCGCTTAAACCTTCGATATCCGGTCCGGTTCCCATGCCATCACGAGTGATCTGCGTCACCACAATTGCCTCAGCACCTGCGTTTTCATAATTCGGTAGTAGCTCATAAATACTCAGGCCACTGTCTCGCTCCCATCCCTGGGTAGCGACCATCTCACCTCGAACATCAAGACCCACTGCGACTTGATGCCCAAGTGACGCTATCTCCTCGATCAAGCCCGGATTCTCCACTGCAGCAGTTCCGACCACACACCTCGAAACTCCCGACCCAAATAACGCTTTTGCCGCATCGATACTGCGCACGCCTCCGCCGCTCTGCACAGGCAACTGAACTGCCTCCGCGATCGCTGCAACGGTCGCCAGGTTCACCGAAGTACCAGAGCGCGCTGCATCAAGGTCGACAACATGCACCCAAGAAGCACCCGCTTCTTGAAACTCAAGTGCTACCTCAACCGGGTCAACTTCATATCTGATCTCACGGTTGTAGTCACCTTGGATGAGTCGAACGCATCGTCCACCACGAAGGTCGATTGCTGGGTACAGAGAAAAGGTCATTGAGCTAACACCTGCCTATAGAAATTCTCAGCAAAGATTCGACCTAGTTCCCCTGATTTTTCTGGATGGAACTGTGTTGCCCATAAGGAATCTTTTTCGACCATAGCCGTAACGTCAATTCCGTACTCGCATGTTGCAACCACTAAGTCTGGTTCAGTTTCCACGGCGTAGCTATGAACAAAATACATCCAAGAGCGGTCTTTAATTCCCGCCAAGAGAGGCGAGCTCTCCCGCTCAATACTCAACTGGTTCCATTGCATTTGTGGCCGCGGCAACCCCTCGGGGAGAAGTAACGCCTGTCCGGGAAGCACTCCCAATCCATGAACGTCAGGGGCTTCTTCCGACCCTTCGAACAGCATTTGCATACCGATACATATCCCTAGAAACGGAACTCCTGATTCGATGAGCGAACAAGCAAGGTCATCCAGCTTTGCCGCCCTAAGTTCACGCATACACGCACCGAAATGCCCAACTCCAGGAAGCACCACACCTGCTGCTTCTGCTATCAAGCCGCGATCCGATGTCAAGTGGACCTCAGCGCCGACGCGTTCGAATCCTTTCTGCGCGGACCTCAAATTCCCTATGCCGTAATCCAGGATGGCGATCAGTGGAGCTGTTTCGACCTCGTTCAACGGAAGTCCCTCACAACACACCTTTGGTTGATGGCAGAACCTCGTCAGCAATATGAACCGCGTCGTAAAGTGCTCGCGCGACCGCTTTAAAACTCGCTTCGATTATGTGATGAGTGTTACGGCCCCGAATCATCACTAGATGCAGCGTGATCCCGGCAGCCGTGACAAACGCTCGCCAAAACTCTTCACACAACTGCGGATCAAAGGGTGGGTCTCCCAGAATTTTTTCCCCAGGCGGGTCGATGTCGTAGTGCAAAAAGGGCCGGCCTGAGAGATCCAAAACAACTTCAACAGCCGCCTCGTCCAACGGAACCGTCATAGAGGCAAATCTTCTAACTCCCTGCTTGTCTCCAAGGGCCTCTCCGAACGCCTCCCCTAACGCGATACCTACATCCTCGACCGTGTGGTGCGCATCGATATCTATGTCGCCTTCGCATCTGACTGTTAGATCAAGGCGGGAGTGCTTACCGAGCTGGGCGATCATGTGATCAAAAAATGGTAACCCTGTGCTTACCTCGACTTGCCCAGAACCATCAACGTCGATTGCCAAATCAACTTGGGTTTCTTTCGTCGTACGTTGACGTTGAGCTTGACGTGTCATTGAAGTACCTCCTTGAGGGCTTCTAGAAAAATGGTGTTTTCTCGTTCAGTGCCGAGCGTGACTCGCAGACAATCATCTAACCCTGGCCAAGTAGAACAGTTTCGAACCAAAACAGATCTATCTAATAATCGTTTCCAGACTTCGTTGCCAGAAAGATCGCACGGCGTTGTCCTGAACAGGATGAAATTAGCTTGAGAAGGCCAAACGTCTAGCTCCATAAGCGTTAGGGATTCGGAGACTCGTTTTCGTTCGCCTGCTATTTGCGTTACTCGTTTCTCCATTTGATCTTGGAAACGCAGAGCCACTTGCCCCGCAATCTGTTTTACCGAATCTAAATGGTATGGGAGGACTACTTTTTGAAATTCGTCCATCATCCACGATGGGGCGATGCAATACCCAAGACGCACACCAGCCATCGACCAGGTCTTTGAGAAGGTTCTCGTAACTATCAGCGACTCAGAAGCGTCGTGAGAAGCGAACATGTCCAGAGCCGTGAAATCTGCGAACTGGCCATATGCCTCATCAACCACCACAGCGGCTGATGAAAGGGCAAGAGCGGCTTCAATCACCGCTGAACTTTCTGGCGTGCCTGTCGGGTTGTTGGGTGAACATAAGAACATAAGATCTGGATTCTCGGTTTCAATACCTCGCTCCAATACATCAAGCGATACTCTGAAAGCTTCATCTCGTTGAACTTCGGCAACCCGACATTGGGTGGTCCGCGCTATTTGGCCATACATCGCATACGTAGGCTCAAAGGTCAGAGCAGTTCTGCCGTGCCCTCCAAAAGTCAAGCAAATAGTTTGGAGTACTTCGTTGGAGCCGTTCGCTACGAACACTTGCTCAGGCTGAACTTGGTGCAGCGCCGCTAAGTCTTCGCGAAGTGATTGAGCCAATCGATCGGGATATCTATTCCAATCAACCTTGGTCACTTCATTTATGAATGCTTCCTGAAATTCGTCAGGCGGAGGGAAAGGGGCTTCGTTCGTATTCAAACGCACCTCAACATCGACCTGTGGGGAGTGGTATCCCTCCATTGATCTCAGATCATCACGCACAAGTGGTCGCCTCATGCTTGTAAGCCTTCTTCTGCCCACCGTTCCCGTTCCCGAACTGAGGCAGCGTGAGCCCATAAACCCTCAGCCTGTGCTAGTCGGTTAACTGCATCGGCGACTGCATCAAATCCCGATTTCGAGACCTCCACAACGTGCATCCGTTTTTGAAAATCGTCGACAGTGAGCGCTCCACTGAAACGAGCCGTGCCTGCAGTTGGGAGAACATGCGAAGGCCCAGCGACATAGTCACCGATTGAGGCCGGTCCCCAATTACCCAAAAAGACTGCGCCAGCGTTTCGGATTCCCATAACGAGGCTATGAGGTTCGTCACACATAAGTTGGAGGTGTTCCGGTGCAATCTCATTAACAACTTCAACAGCTTGCTCCGGGGAGTTCACTAAACACAGATAACCGTCTTCGGTCAGCGTTTCCAATGTCTCGCTACGACGCGGCGATGCTTCGAGGATGTATGCCATCGCTTCTTGAACCTGCTCGGCGTATTTTTCGTTCCAAGTCACTAGCCAGGCTCGACCTCCCGGTCCGTGTTCGGCTTGAAGTATTAGGTCAATAGCGGCTGAAGTGCTTGGGCAAGTCTCGTCACCAACCACCACTATCTCCGAAGGCCCAGCAAAGGCAGCAGCTATCCCCACCTGTCCCGCCACTTCTTGTTTCGCGGTCGCTACCCAAATGTTTCCCGGACCTGCAATAACATCCACTGGCCTTATGGTTTCTGATCCGTACGCCATAGCTGCAACTGCTTGCACTCCCCCGATCTTGTAGACCTCACTCACTCCGCACAAGTAGGCCGCAGCCAGAACAACCTGCTCAATGTCACCCGATGGGTTTGGTGGAGTACATAAAACTAATTCATCTACCCCGGCAGCTTTCGCTGGTAACGCTGTCATAAGGACTGTGGATGGGTAAACAGCAAGCCCGCCGGGGACGTACAGACCAGCACGCTCAACAGGTTGCGGAACGCTCGTAACCTTTATGTCGTCTTGCGTTACTTCGTGAGATTGGCTGGCTTCTTGTTGGTGAAAGTGCAGAATTCGATCGTGAGCAAACTCAAGAGCTTCTGCCAACTCAGAACCTAAAGATCTCCAAGCCTCTTCGAGCTCACTCTGTGAAACGAGAGGCTGAACAACATCGACACTGTCGAACTTTTTCGTTAGCTCGCGAATCGAGGCGTCTCCTCCTTCGCGGACCTCTGAAATAATTTTTCGTACGTCAGAAATCGGCGCCTGATCATCAAAATCAGGGCGCGGAAGGTGAAGATCCACTGGTCCTTGTTTGTCTCTAAGGTCAATGCGGCGAAGCACCCTACTGAGGGTACCGCTGACTAGGCAGTAGAAAGAAGTGGATATCGTTCAACCACACCTGACTGTAGTGTTCTTTCATGGTTTCTCGAGCCGAACTCTCGTCACTGGAAACAGCGATACGCGAGTTATGTGACCGAGTTACTAACGCCGCTGACGAACTCATAGGTACCACTGAAGAAAACGTTGCTTTGGACTTATATGAAGTTGAACGAAGTTTGCGAACGGCTCAGCGCCGAATATCTAGAGCCGCAGGCGGTTTACCCACTGAGCGGTAGAGCGTCTCGTTAGTCCAGTTCTGCCAAAACCTCAGACATTTCAACGATCTTCTCGGCACGAGTTAAGTGCGGCACATCCACCATCTGTCCTTTGAAGCTGAACGCCATTAAGCCTTCGGCCTCCTTCTCAGCGAACAATTCCAGTAACTCCCGAGCTTCGCTTACTTCCTCCACCGATGGAGTAAATGACTCATTAACGATCTCGATTTGGTTCGGATGAATGGTTATTTTTCCTGTGTAGCCCATCGCTGCTGATTGAAGGCATTCAGTTCGAAGACCGTCGGGGTCGTTGAAGTCAACGAAGACAGTGTCTAATGGTTGTTTTTCCCAGGCTGTTGCCGCCAACAAGCACATCACTCGTGCATGTTCAAAAATCGGTAAGTAGCTTCCATCGGGATTGCGGTTACCTCTCGATCCAATGGCAGCAGACAAGTCCTCGGCGCCCCAAGTGAGTGCATCTACCCGTGGGTTCGCAGCAAGATCCCCAATATTGAGAAAGCCCTGTGGAGTTTCGGTACCCAAAATCAGAAGCTTTATCGACCCGTCAAGGTGCCCATGCAGTTTTTCGTTTTCTCTAATGAGCTCATCTATCTGAGAGATTTCATTGGCATTATTCACCTTAGGAATCAGGTACGAATCAGGCGGATGGACCATGGTTTCTTCTATGTCTTGCTGAAACCACGGGCTACCAATGGGATTCACTCGCACTACTTTTTCCTGACGCCCAAAATCAACTTGCTCCAGCCATTTAGCGACTGTGGTTCGAGCAGAATCCTTATTCTCAGGCGTTACTGCGTCTTCTAAATCAAGAATCAGTGCATCGGCCTCCGTGGCTAATGATTTATCGAGCATCTTCTGATTGGCTCCTGGTACAAAGTGTGCTGCTCTGCGGATGGTCATAGTGCCTCTCCTCTATTTCTTAGAAATCGAATGCTGCAGGACAAAAATCATTTAACACACAGTTTTCACATTGAGGGTTCCGGGCGAAACATACTTGCCTTCCGTGCAGAATTACTCGAAGACTGAACTCGCCTCGCTCGTATTCGGGCACCATCGGGTTCAATGCCATTTCAACTTTTACTGGGTCCTCTTCTTCGGTGAGCCCGAGACGTCGCGCTAAGCGTCCCACGTGCGTATCTACAGGCAACCCTGGCAGGCCAAAGGCAACAGAACGTATGACGTTGGCTGTCTTACGACCTACGCCTCCTAGTTCGACCAAGTCGCCCAGTTCCTTAGGAACTGCACCTCCATGGTCGTCTAGCAGCTGGTTGGCCATCTTTAACAGGTTCCTTGCCTTGCTTTTGTAGAAGCCCGTGGGATGAACCAACTGTTCCAACTCTCGCTGGTCAGCGGACGCTAGTTCGAACGGCCCAGGAAAACGACTAAACAGCGCCGGAGTGGTCTTGTTAACCCTCACGTCGGTGCACTGGGCCGACAAGATGGTTGCTACCAATAGTTCGAACGGGTTGTCGTGGTCTAATTCACAGATTGCGTCATACTCAAACTTCAAGCGTTCGTGTGCCGTGCGCGCCCTGCCTTTTGGCGATCGAGGCTTCCCCATCCTGCTTGTTTACCTCATCTAGCAAGAAGTAGCGATACCTTCAATGGGGTGACTGACGAAGCGCCCACAATAACGATCTCACAAGACAGAGCCGGCGAAGTTCTCGAATTGGACGCCTCCCTGTGGACTGATGATGCTCTTTCTATGGCGTTACGAGAAGTTCTGTCACAAACATCCTCCACCGTCTCGCTATGGCTAGACCACCCTTCAGAAGATGTTGATCGGCTACTCGAGCGACTGAATTTGGTCCCCCAGCGCGACCTCTTCAGAATGGAACGATCAATTCCTTTGGAACAACGAACCGATTTGGTGACTCGATCGTTTGTTGTTGGAAAAGATGAGGAGGAATGGTGCGAGGTAAACAATCGGGCGTTTTCATGGCACCGCGAGCAAGGCGGCTGGACTCCCGAACTGCTCAGTGAACGTCAGCAAGAAGCGTGGTTTGACCCCGAAGGTTTCAGGATTTACGAACAAAACAACCAGATAGCGGCTTTTTGTTGGACCAAAGTTCACTCTGACGAAAGCCCTCCGATCGGAGAGGTTTACGTCATAGCAGTAGATCCTGATTTTCATGGACTCGGACTCGGACGCGCTCTGACCTTGGCCGGGTACCAACATCTTGAATCCGTTGGAATTACGCGAGCAATGCTCTACGTGGACGCTGATAACGCACCGGCTGTGGGTCTGTACCGCGACATAGGTCTTGAAGTCCAGGTAGTCCGACGCCTTTACCAGCAGTAACCGCGAAGTTGTTACAGATCTACAGCCGACCCTAGAGCCACGCCTACAAAATGAATAGCGACGGCAGCCGCCACGGCTATCCCAACATGTCGGGCTACGCCTCGGAGTACTGAATGGCCGGTGGCCAACGCCAAACTCGAACCAATAGCAGCTGCTCCGATCAATGCAGCGACGACTGAGGCCCAAATGACATTGGGTGACGAGGACACGAACCAGGGCACTAGGGGTAACAGCGCTCCTACGGCGAAAGCAAGGAAGGACCAGATGGCAGAACCGAACGGAGATGCGAGTTCATTTGGGGAGATACCAAGTTCCTCTCTAGCGTGAACCTCGAGGGCCATTTCTGGATTTTGCATAACCAGTTGAGCCATTTCCAGGGCCTGATCAGGGCTCATCCCCCGCTCGACGTACACCTGCGCTAACTCCTCGGTTTCTTCTTCCGGGTCTTCCGCCAACGCAAGTTGTTCTTTTTGAAGCTCACGCGCTACCAGGTCATTTTGAGCTCGCACTGATACGTACTCTCCGGCTGCCATCGAGATGGCGCCTGCTAGTAACCCCGCTACACCCGCTGCGCGAATCACTCCAGCTGAGGCATCTGCCCCCGCGAGACCAACGATGAGCAGCACGTTGGAAACTAGGCCGTCCGAAGCACCGAAAACTGCAGCCCTGACTCCGCTGTTGTGCACGTCTCGGTGATGATCGTCATAGCGGTGAGGAGCCACATATTCGACGCTACCCCGCCGTACCCTGTAAACGTGGTGATTACTCGCTATGACCTATCGCGTTCAGAACTCGCAGAGTTACTTGAGGGTGAACCCGATTACCGGATTGAACAGGTCTGGGAAGGCCTCCATCGCCAACACCGTGATCCAGCAGATCTGACAAATGTGCCGAAATCGTTGCGGTCCGCCATTGAGGAGCTCCTGCCGGCAGCACTCACTCCTGTCCGGGAGGCCGCGAGCGATAACGGCAGCACAGTCAAGCAGCTTTGGCAACTTGGAGATGGATATCTGCTTGAGTCGGTACTCATGCATTACCGGGACCGTTCGACAGTTTGCGTATCCTCGCAAGCAGGTTGTGCGATGGCATGCACCTTTTGCGCTACTGGCCAGATTGGTTTCGACCGGCATCTAACCACAGGTGAAATTGTCGAACAGGTAGTCCGTGCTTCTCAACACTCAGGAAACAAGCGCGTAAGTAACGTGGTTTTCATGGGAATGGGTGAACCCTTGGCCAATTTCGACAACGTTTGGTCCGCTGTTGAGCGCATACATGGCGATCTTGGAATCGGCGCCAGAAAAATAACTATCTCAACTGTTGGTGTTATTCCCGGGATCGAACAATTATCGCGAAAAGATCTGCCTGTCAGCCTGGCTGTCTCATTGCACTCGGCGAACAACAAAGTCCGTGATCGCATCGCTCCAGTGAATCGGACCTATCCACTCAGAAAACTGGCAGAAACCCTACAGGCGTACAAACGAGCCAAAAATAGACGCATCAGTCTCGAGTGGGCCATGATGGCCGGCATCAACGACACCGATGATGATGCTCGCGAACTTGCAGAATTTGCACGGCCGCTCAACGCGCACGTAAACCTCATCCCTTTAAACCCAACCCCTGGATACACAAATCCTGGTTCGGACGCTGATTCCATAAATTGGTTCCAAGAGATTCTGGAATCATTCGGAGTTAATGCGACCGTGCGGGCTAACCGGGGAACCGATATTGATGCGGCATGCGGACAGCTCCGCGCAGAACATCGGATCAAATTGTCAAAGCGACCCAAAGGCTGAGGGTTTACAGTCAGCCTCTGCCACACTAACTAGGTGAACAATCTTCGTTGGCTAAACCCGACCCAACCTCAGACGCTATACAGCGCAGTGATGCTGGCATATTTCCGAGGTGTGAGTATCGTCCTCTTCGGCAGTATCTATTACCGGGCACTCCCATACGACCTACTCGGTTCATTCGCGTCGAGGATTTTTCCACTGTTGCTTCTGGTAGCGCTCGTTGGGGGAGGACTTGGAATAGCCAATGAAAAGAAATACGGATTTCGTCTAGCTCTATCGGCCGCTATCTACTCAGTAGTAGCGACACTGTGGATAGGAACTCGATACCCCGTCGAACTACTCGGGTTTCTCCTGAGATTGATGTTTGACATAGTTCTCCTAGTCCTATTGCTTCATCCGCAAAGTAAGGAGTACCGGAGGATCTGGTTCTCCTAAAGGATCGACCTAAACTTCTAAGTATGACTACTCACATTGATGGAATCGACGACCTGGAAAGCAGAGTCGGACAGCAGATCGGCTATAGCGAATGGCATGCCATTACCCCTGAACAAGTCCAGAAGTTTGCGGAAGCTACTGGCGACTTCCAATGGATCCACCTTGACGAAGAACGTGCGAAGGCGGGACCGTTTGGCACCACCATCGCCCACGGTTATCTCACGCTTTCCCTAGCTCCGATGTGCATGTCTGAAGCTTTTGTCATAGGTGGCGACGTCCAGATGGGCGTCAACTACGGAGCTAACAAAATCCGATTTACGGCGCCTGTTCCAGTCGGGTCGAATGTACGCATGGGAGCGACCCTAAATGACGTCTCAAGATTTGATGGCGGAGCTCAATATACCGTGGAGCTTATTTTTGAAATTGAAGGTTCCGAAAGGCCCGCCTGTGTAGCCGAATGCATTTACCGCGTCTACACCTGAAGCTCACAACCTGATTACGAGACTATGCGCATCGATGATGACCTCCCTCAGGGAGAAGACAAAGCTGTTGCCGTCGAGCACATGTTCAACCAGATCGCACCCCGATACGACTTAGTCAACCGATTAATGACCTTTCGGATGGATGTTGGGTGGAGGCGACGTACCGTTAAAGCTTTAGATCTCATGCCCGGATCAGCGGTCTTAGATCTGGCGTGTGGGACAGGCGACTTTTGCAATGATCTTTTGCGTTACGGACTTGAACCCGTCGGTCTTGACTTCAGTGCCGGAATGTTACGGGCAGCAAAAACTGACGCTCCTTTAATCAGAGCTGACGCGCTTTGCCTACCGGTACCCACTAACCACGTCGACGGAATTACTTGTGGTTTCGCGTTGCGTAACTTCACAAATTTGGGCGAGTTCTTTAAGGAAACTTCCCGTGTCCTCAAGCCGGGAGGCAGAATAGGACTCCTAGACGTCGCTGAACCTTCCAACTCCTTACTTCGGCTGGGTCATAGCATCTATTTTGGCAAGATGGTCCCTAAAATTGGGGCATTACTCTCTGACCAGGACGCCTACAAATATCTTCCAAAGTCAGTGCAATATCTTCCCGATAGTGAAGAACTATTGACCGAGCTCAGGGCGGTTGGTTTCAACGACATCAGCAGAATTCTCCTCAGTGGGGGGATCACCCAGCTCTTCGTCGGAACTCTCGACGATTGAACTAAATCCCCAAGGCAAGCCCGACGCAGAGCATTGCACCGTAGGACATCTGCAACTTCCCTGTCGCACCCAGAACCGGAATCAATTCCTGCCCTGAGGCTCCTTTGATAACTGACCGAATAGGAGCCACCGCCAACGGCACGGCAACGAAAGCCAGTAACGCTCCTGGTCTGAGAAGACTTAGATAAGGCAGAGATAGAAATGCCATCACAACGACAACCACGTATAACGCGCGAGTTGGTCGATCACCTATGCGAACTGCCAGAGTACGCTTGCCGACTAGCTCATCCTGAGGAAGATCTCGAAGGTTGTTCGTAACTAAGAGAGCGACTGCTAACAAGCCAACTGGCACCGCGACGCCAACTGCTAAAGCGGAAATTTGTTCGTCCTGAAGGTAGGTGGTGCCCACCGAAGCCACCAGCCCAAAAAAGACGAATACGAACAGCTCCCCCAAGCCGTGGTATCCATATGGTTTTGGGCCACCGGTATAGCCCCACGCGGCCATTATCGCGGTGGCACCGACAAGGACTAACCACCAACTAGTCACGGCGGAAAGGTATAAACCAATAAGCGCTGCTCCACCAAAGAAACAGAAAGCGGCCCGTTTAACGCTCCTAGCTTCAACCAGCCCGGACGCCACGAGACGTTTCGGACCTACTCTTTTATCGTCGGTGCCACGAATCCCATCGCTGTAATCATTGGCGTAGTTGACGCCTATCTGAAGGGCGAGGGCCACCAATAACGCGAGGGAAGCTCGGAGCAGGTTTGGTTGATCTTGAGCCGCAGCAGTCCCTACGACCACTGGGACAACAGCGGCAGGCCAAGTCCTGGGTCGTGATCCAGCTACCCAGATAGATAAAGCCGTCACGCCGTCAACTCTCCATTCACCTCGGCTGAGTTAGATTCCACTAGGCGAACGATAGAAGACTCGGCTTTCAATGCCCATATCGTCGTAAGATTCATTTATGAAGTTTGGCTACCTCACAGGAAATCACGCCGGTGGAATTCTGCCCGGCGACATCGCAAGAGAGTTGGAGAGTCGAGGTTTTGACTCAGTTTGGTTTCCAGAACACAGCCATATACCGGTGGAGAGACGCAGCCCATATCCAAATGGTGGTCAATTGCCGGGCAGCTACTTTCACATGATGGACCCTTGGGTATCTATTGCATCGGCGGCTACAGAAACGTCAACCCTGACCTTGGGCACCGGTATTTGTCTACTCCTGGAACACGACCTTCTGGACCTAGCTTGCACAGTAGCTACTGCAGACGTGTTATCTCAGGGCCGAGTCGTGATGGGCATCGGCGTCGGCTGGAATGAAGAAGAACTAGAGAACCATCGTCCGGACCTACCATTTAAAAAGCGTTATTCCGCGATGCGCGAAAGGGTCGAAGCGCTACGTCTGGCTTGGAGCGAAGAAGAAACATCGTTCTCAGGTACCTGGGACTCCTATTCAGCCTCTTGGGTCTTTCCGAAACCGGTTAACGGAACAGTGCCTATAGCTCTTGGAAATGCAGGACCCTTGGGGATTAAACATGCCGCGGAATATGCAGACGAATGGGCCCCCATTGATGTCGGGGTAATGAACGTCGATGGAAAGCCAGACGTTTTCGCAGGTATACAGCGGTTCCGCAACCTGGCAGATGAAGCAGGTAGAGACGGAAAATCAATTCCAATTTCTCTCTATATTTGGGGGCGACCACGCCAAGAACGACTCGAGAGCTACGCGGAGGCGGGAGTCACTCAATTTATTTTCACTCCGGTGAATTTTGATTTGCCCTCAGCTGACGAAACCCTGCGCTACCTCGATGAGCTAACCGCAACAGTCGAAGCGTTCCATTCCTAAAACCTCTTCGGGGGCGCTACTTCAGAGATCCTCCACATAAAGCTGCTCTCTCCAACATCAAGGCGTTCTGAGAGGCCTAACCGCAGATTTGGTTGAACAACCACTAGAACACCCTCCCATAAACCCATAAGGCCATCCATCCACTCCGGTGTGCTCTCTGCTTCCAGTCCATTCATCAAACTCCAGGTGGTTTGAGATAACTCGGACCCGATTCGTTCGACCTTGTCTCCCTGGGCAGCCAAGAGAGCTTCGAGGATATCAATTGGCTTTTCTAGACCTAATATCCTTCGAGTTTCCACCGAGTACTGCATGCCGATCTTGCGTCCCGTGCGGTAGAGGACTCCTTGCGCCACCAAAGGACCTAACTCCTGGGCTATCACCGGAATGATATTGCGGATGTAATCCATGCTGTAGTTCCGAGCCACTTTGTTAAGTCGTTCAGTTGGCCATTCTTCATTGTCCAGAACTGGCAAATCTTGATCACTCAGGGGCGGGCAGGTCTCACCATAACGGAACCTCAACCGATCGCTTGGGGACAGAGGTTGCTCTTCTTCTATGTAGTAGCCCTCAAGACCTGGCATCCCGTCAACGGTCTGACTCGTGCACACGAACCCCAAGTTCGGATTCCCCAATAAGACTCCGTTGTTTGCATGCCACCCCAACAGCATCGCCCTTGATACCTCAGTGGGGATAGCAGCAATAGCGGTTCCATCAAAAATCCACCTTGGAGGCAGATAGCGAACCCAAGCCTTTTTCTCTGATTCCGGGACAAAGACAACTGACACCCCACCCAAATGGTTGGAGAGATAGTGGTACTTCGCGCAAGCGACGGCATCGGGTTCATTGAGAAGACCTAGTTTCGCTAACCCAGGCAAGAAACGTTCTTCTTGTTGACGCCGAAACAGTCCCTGCACCACAGCTGCCGCTCTATCAGGGCCGGTTTCAACGACCAGGGCCAGTATAAGTCCCGTCAGGTAGCGGTGAAACAGTTGGCTGATTGCTTCATAACGCGACTCGACCACTTTTCGGGAACCACTCATAGGTCCTCCTGATCAGCAACTCGGCTACCAGTGTCCGCGGTGTACGACACTAGCTATATCTCCTTCTAAGGGGCGTCGATCAATTGAAGTTGACCGACCTAATTCCTGGTCAGCCTCATCCGGCCACCCGAGGGCGATTGTTCCGATGGGAACCCGACTACTTGGCACTCCCAAAACCTCCGCGAGCTTTGGCGCAAAGTTGAACATACCGAAGAACAGGACTCCTAGCCCTTCGTTGATCGCAGCTAGCTGCATTGTCATTGCTGCAAAACCGCCGTCAACCACCCAATAGGGCGTAGCCCATGCCTCGATACCATCACCGAGGCCGCTTCCGGTCTTGTCGGGTTCACTGTAACGCCGCACATACGCGTCGGCATCTGCCCAGACGGTTACTAGAACCGGTGCACGTAAAAGCCCTTGCCACCGAAACTTTTCTCTGCGCCCTAGTGGCAGAGTGACATCCCAATAAAGTGACGTTTCGGTTCCTTCAAGAACAACGAAATCAAAGCCTTGTGTGTTTCCTGCCGACGGTACACGGCGCGCACAATCAAGAACCCTGTCCAGGGTGTCTACTGGTACCTGGTCCGCCAGAAAAGACCTAGTCATTTTCCGCTTGTGGATTAGATCCGAAAATTCCACACGCTTCGCCGAAGAATTAGAGCAACTTTGCGAGCTTCTCGCGGGTAGCCCACCCAAAAGTCACCAATGCATCGCCGTTCAAGACGTTGTGGCCCTCGAACAGGGCTACCACCTCAGGCTTAATGCTTTCTGGTTTCGACGAGTTATGACTCAGAACCAAGGAAGGTAGACCTTCTCCATAAACACGGAACTCCTTGGCCTTATATTCTCCTCTTACTTCGAAACGCTTAGCTAGTCGACGCCCCCAAGCTCGATCCTCGCCGTTCGCTTCATACCCCGGTCGGGGAACGACACGGCTAAGCGGCTTATACGCATCAAAGGCAGCAGGATCAGCCATTTGCGCTGCAACAAGGACATCTTCGTCAGGAAACGCCAGCACCGCTCGCCGCATTTGATCGGTAATCATCGCCTTCAAGGCGCTCTCTCTGCGACTCGTCCTTTTCACTGCAGCAAGACCAATCAATACCGTGGGGTCACCCCCCACACGTTCGAGAGTGCAAAAACCATAAGCTGACAACTTGTTTCCATCTCGAACTTGAGTTACCAAAACCCATGCGTCTCTTTGTTTGGATAACTCCCCCACATCGAAGACGACTGGCTCATCCTCGATGAGGTCAGCCATTTCTTCGATCTCAGCATCGCTTAGAGCAGTGCAGTCTTTGGTTTCGACCATCAGGGCCATCAGGAAGATTCCTCCATCAGTGCGCGTCGACCCAATAGTCCAGCCGATAAATGGCATTTGAGCAAAATGAGATCCGGAATCATAGGTAAACGCCTCCCGGGTGACTGTCTGACTGAACGCTCTCGGCACCGTGGGACACCCCGACCCCAGGAGGGAGGGCACCCTGGCGCATTTCCATTAGTTGACGTTGGGCCATCATCTGCTGAGCCGCTACGGCTGCTTGAATACCGTGGAACAAGCCTTCAAGCCATCCAACCAATTGCGCTTGCGCGACCCTTAGTTCTGCCTCTGATGGAGAATCGGAGCTAAACGGCAATGCCAACCGCTCCAATTCTTCTCGCAGCTCGGGAGCTAGTGCCTCTGATAATTCAGCGACGGATTGCTCGTAGATTTCCCTCATCCGGTCGCGACTCGCTTCATCGAGTTCGGCTCCCCGGACTTCTTCCAACAAAGTTCTGATCATCGAGCCGATACGCATCACTTTGGCGGGCTCTGAAATTGCAGGCAGCTCTTCTTCTACTTCAACGGCGCCATTGGGCTCGATCAGTTCAACGTCCTCCTGAACTGACTCTGGATGTGCGCCAGCAGGGTCTGATTGCTGCTCAACCATGACCAAATTCTACCGGCGGAGGCGGCTGAACAACCAAAAATAACTAGGAGAAGCTAATAAAGGGCACCAACATCTCTTCTGGAGTCATCGAACCGTGCCGCGCTACCAACTGCGGAGCATCTGGCTGACGCGGATCCATCAGCGCTATCGGGTCACGAGCGACGATAGCCACCTCCCCCATTCGCATTCGCGCTTCAGGAGTGACATGGGTGCCAAACCAACACTCATCAAGGATCTGCTCTATCCCTACTATCCAAGCCACATCAGAATGAACCTGAGCAGCTTCGAGTAACCCTTCAGCGCTGTCGTTCTGGGCATGGAGCCACAGAAATCGTGCCTCTCCTGAGGTGCCTGATGTCCTCTGAATTAATTCCTCATCGACATCAAAGACCCGATCTCCGACCTCGACCATGCCGTGGTCGGCCGTGACGAGCAGTGTCGCTCCTTCTGGAAGTTCCTCAATGATTCGTTCTACAAGTGCGTCCACGAACTTGAGTTCGTCCAAATAGTGTCGTTGCATGCCATGTACGTGAGCAACCTTGTCTAAACCGTCGTAATAGGCGTAAACAAGGGGAGCTTCGGATTTGACTTGATCTGCAATCTCTGTGACCAAAGTTGCTGGTGACCACCAACCACAAAATTCTCCATTTCGCAGGTGGGCTTGAGTGAAACCGCTCAACTGGAACTCAGCCCGAGTAACTACTGGCGGTCGCGCACCCAGAAAAGGCTCGACTGGTTGAAAATCAATTGGAGGAAGCTCCTTCATCATTAACTTTGATCCCGCAGTCCAACGCAAGCAGTTCAAAAGCCCGTGAGGAGTGTCGACCTTGTATCCGACGACGCCATGTTCGCCTGGTAGTACTCCAGTGCAAATTGATGTCAACGCCGTGGCCGTGGTGCTTGGTGCGACGGTAGTTATAGGGGTACCCAAAGCTTCACCAAGACAAGGAAGGTCACCACGGTGTCTGTCAATTTGATGCCATCCCAAGCCGTCAATGACGAATAGAACTATGGATTGAGACGCCAACATCGCTTCAGACACCAAAGATGTCGGTTTTCTCATAACTATCGCTGGGACGATAGATGAGACAGACATCTCTCCATCAGACGGAATGATCATCCCTTCGGTATCAGCCACAGTCGCACCCTAGATGTGTTGAAGGTTAATGAAACTCAAAGGTAACGAGATAAAAGAAAATAGTTCTATCTAAACCTGTGTTCCTCAGCGCCAACTTGAAGGAGCAACGTCGGGGTTCTGTGCTCTGAAAGCATCCAATGCGTCGCTAAAGTCAGCTGGTGGCTCAGAAGTGAAATGCATCTGCTCAGCGCTGACAGGGTGGAGGAATGAGATTTCAGCCGCGTGAAGTAGGGGTCTCCCAACTCCAAAGGGGTCTTTCTTTCCATAGGTTGAATCCCCGAGGACTGGAGAATTGATAGCTCTCAGATGAACCCGAATCTGATGGGTTCGCCCTGTATCTAATGTGCATCTCAGTAAAGATGCGGGATCAGGGTGCTGCCAGGTCTCTAGGACCTCGTAATGGGTTCGAGCTTCGCGGCCATCTTCTGTCACGGTCATTCTTGTTCGGGATCGACGGCTACGACCGATAGGGGCCTCGATAGTGCCCGTCGGGGCTTCAGGGCAACCAGCAACCATTGTCAAATAGCTTCGATGTATCTGTCGACTTGAAAGAGCTTCGCTCAGGTAGGTCAATGCCTCATTCGTTCTTGCGCAAATCAACAACCCACTTGTGTCACGGTCCAAGCGGTGAACTATGCCAGGTCGTTCGACTGCTCCTACTTCAGCAACTTCTGGATACCTCGCCAACAAACCGTGAGCCAAGGTGGAGTCGTTCCGTCCGGCTCCTGGGTGCACTACTAAACCAATAGGTTTGTTGACCACAATGAGCGCTTCGTCTTCGTGTACAACCTCGAATTCGACGCTTTCATCCGGAGTCAGCGCCTTTGTTAACTCTTCCTCTACAGGCATCTCGACCGCTACATAGTCTCCTTCCGTTACTCGACCTGAGCCGTCGACGACTCTTTCCTCGTTCCGGGTTACCTTCCCATCAGAGATCAGGCTGGCTATAGCACTGCGACTAAGGCCAGTCATCAACGCTGCAACACGATCCACGCGCTCACCGTCTAGTGCGTTCGGAATTTCTTCACGCACTGTTCATCCCTCCCCGTTGTTCAATCCACATCGTTACCGACAAAAGCAACACGCCGATAACAATTGCCATATCTGCGATGTTAAATACAGGCCAAAACTGGAGATCGATAAAGTCGACGACTGCCCCCCTGCCCCAACCCGGAGTTCGTAGCGCGCGGTCGATGAGATTGCCACACGCGCCTCCCAGCACGGAACCGAGCGCCAAAGTACCAACACGGCTGGAAAATCTGCTTCTCATTCTCCACAGAACAACGGCAATCACTAAGGCAACCAAACCTAAGATGGGCCCGAGGCCTTGCCCCGTGCTGAAAGCAAATCCGGTGTTCGCTGTCAGATGAAACCGAAGCTTCCAGAAAACATCAATCGAACGGTCGCTTAACGCGCCGACCGCCCAGTATTTACTCCACTGATCTGCAGTTATAACAAAAATCGCGACGAAGGCTACCCACAACGACGTCGATGCTTTTTGAGATGTAGCCACAGGGTCAACGCCACGACATGCCGGTGGCTTTCTCCTCAACGCGCTTGTCAGCATGCGGGATCGCTTCTAGCCGTTCCTTCGGTATCGGGAGCCCCGAAACCACACTTATTCCGTATGTATCTTTCTTAATTCTTTCAAGGGCATCGTCGATTTCTTGGATCGCAGCACGAGCTTGAGCTGAGAGCTGCAGATCCCGATCACGTTCAACCGCTATTGAGTCCCCTTCACCTGATTCTTCGTCAAACTGAACGTCACCCGGTTCGCGATCTCTAGCTAACTGATCAGCTTCAGCCTCGAGGAATTCAGCGTGTCGGGTGTAGCTATCTCTTTCCGCTAATAGAGCCTCTCGTTGCTTCTTCAACCATGCTGCATTGAAACGCGCCTTAGCAGAAACCTTCTTCTTCGCAGGAGCCTTCTT
>CEUS01173651.1_pt1 | contig 29294 bp, 28 predicted proteins | sample 427031 | NCBI WGS metagenome assembly CEUS01 (sample SAMEA2622837, study PRJEB7988) | marine metagenome | biome: marine biome (ENVO:00000447); feature: marine epipelagic mixed layer (ENVO:xxxxxxxxx); material: "saline water (ENVO:00002010), including plankton (ENVO:xxxxxxxx)" | depth 140 m | reverse complement strand
AAGACCATCTTTAATCAATAATACCCCTACTCCAACTCTTACATGGTCCAATTTTAACCAGCCTAGAAAAATTTAGTGTATTATACTTCCTCGGTTGATATAATGTTTAGATGTCCAGTATTAAGTGGCTGGCAGTGTGCGATTGAGTAATCCTCGCGCACAAGCTGCAAGCATCCATATTTATTGGTTGACAAGCCCATTACGGAATTAATGCTTTATGAAGAAACGAATACTAACCGGCATCAGGCCAACAGGTAAACTCCACCTAGGACACTATGTAGGAGCCTTGGAAAACTGGATTCGGCTACAAGATGAGTACGACTGTTTCTTCCTAATAGCAGACTACCAAGCCCTTGGTGACCATATAGACGAAATGGAAAATATCAAGACTGCTGTTCGTGATGTAGTCCTTGACTGGCTAAGTGTTGGGTTAAATCCTGAGCAGTCAACCTTCGTTGTGCAAAGTTATGTGCCGGAACATGCCGAGCTCGCCATGCTACTATCTATGTTGACTCCACTTGGAATGCTAGACAGAAACCCCACATTGAAATCGGAGCGAGAACGTATTTCAAATACTAGTCTATCTGTTGGATTTTACACTTACCCTGTAAGCCAAGTTGCAGACATATTGCTACCCAAGGCCCATCTAGTACCTGTAGGAGAAGACCAACTACCTCATATAGAGATGACACGGGAAATCGCAAGGAGATTTAATAACCGTTACGGGGACGTATTTCCTGAACCAGATAGCTTAGTTGGACGAGTAGCAAGGTTAATGGGAACAGATGGACAGGCAAAAATGAGCAAAAGTATAGGCAATGTGATATACCTATCCGACGAACCGGAAACAGTTACAAAAAAAATCATGTCAATGTATACCGACCCCACTCGGCTACGAGCCACAGATCCTGGACACGTAGAAGGTAACCCTGTGTTCCAATACCATGACGCATTTAATGATGATGTTGCAGAAGTGGCTGACCTTAAAGAAAGATATACAAAAGGCAAAGTAGGAGACGTAGAAGTCAAACAAAAACTTATAGAAGCTGTCAATAAATTCTTGGAGCCTATCCGTGAAGTGAGAACCCAATATGAACAGGATAGGAATTATGTTGATGAATGTATTGAAAACGGCTCAGCAAAAGGAAGGGCAACTGCTCAAGCCACAATGGAAGAAGTCAGAGATAAGATGGGTCTTAAATACGGATCTTTGTCTTAATTATTGCACTCGCAATTTTAACTGTTAGATGAACATACCAATTTCTGAAACCAACAAATCCGCTCTGTTAGTAGCACAAGAAGCAGCTACTATATCAGGTGATTATATTCAAAGCAGATTCAATACTGAAATGAAAATCTCTTTCAAAGGGCGTACAGATATAGTCACAGATGTGGATACCCAATCAGAAAAATTGGCTATAGATTACCTAAAGTCCGAATACCCTCACCACAACATACTTTCTGAGGAATCTGACCCGTTTGATCAAGGTTCGGAATACACTTGGATTATAGACCCAATTGACGGGACTAAAAACTACGCATCTGGCATTCCTCATTTCTGTGTCGTTGTAGCATTAGGAATAACCGATCCAGTCACTAGAACCCTAGATATAATTGTTGGAGTCACATTTGATCCCGTTAGGAACGAAATGTTCGTTGCAGAAAAAGGACAAGGAGCGTTTTTGAATGGGGAGCCCATTCATATATCGGACAAATCCAAAGTTATAGATTCTATATTAGGATTTGATTTAGGTTATGTTGATGATAAAGCAACTTCCGCACTGGCGATGATTCACCAGGATCTGTGGCCAAATCTTCAAGGGTTTCGACTGATGGGCTCATCTGCCTTAGGATTAGCATATGCAGCTTGCTCAAGAATAGATCTATACTTCCACCATTCTCTATCTGCTTGGGACGTAGCATCAGGCCTACTCTTGGTAAGAGAAGCTGGAGGAGAAGTTCACACTAAGACTGGGGAGCCCGCCCATATATTTAGTGGAAGCATAATAGCCTCAAATTCATCCATACTAAAAGATTTCGATAAGGTAACAACTTCGTCGACCTGGCGCATCTTGTAGCCAAATTTACAAACTCAAGGATACATACAAAATTGACAGAATTACTAATAAGCACAATCTTTTGCGTCATAGGCGCCTATTTATTAGGATCAATCCCTGCAGCATTCATTGTTAGCAAACGCAAAGGAATCGATATATTCCAAGTAGGTACTCGTTCGGCAGGAACCGCCAATGTATTTAGGAATATCGGGAAAACAAAAGGGGTATTAGTAATGATGATTGACATAGCAAAAGGAGCACTTGCCGTTGCTATACCAATTTACTTGAACCTACCGGATGCCATAGCGTTATCTTCTGCATACGCCGCTATCTTGGGCCATTGGCATTCTGTATTTACCAAATTCCAAGGAGGAGATGGGATGGCGAGCATGATAGGAATAATCACCATGTTGGTTCCTTCCATAGCAGTAGTTTCAATGCTACTAGGCATCATGTTCATACTCCTTTTTAGCAGGATGCATAGCAGAACATCAATAGGGTTATTTGTATGCACCATCGCAATCCTTGTACTGGGAAGATCAGGAGTTTATCCCGCCACGATCACAATCGGACTAAGTCTTTTATCCCTAAGTATTATCATCCATGCACTGTACAAAAAAGCAAAAATAGACAAACGTATTTCTGCAGACGTTCAAAATGAACCTGTAACAGAATATTAATATTCTTAAAACCCTTTTTACGCTAAATATATGTCGCAATATACTGTCCGATGGTTTTTCTCCTGTAGTAAAATCTTCTCATCAGACCATTCAAGGAGCAGATCATGTCAGAAGATACAGCAGATATCCTCATCTACACTCATCCAGACTGCGCATTTTCAGCAGCGGCTAAAGCTGACTACCGTCGAAGCAAAATTCCATATGTGGAAGTCGATCTAGCACAGCAACCTGATCAAATACCCGAACTTGTAAAATTAACTGACGGAGAGAGAATCACCCCAGTAATAGTGGAAAACGGCACCGTGACTATAGGGTATAAAGGCGGATATTGAGACTTTTAACGATTCAAGTTTGAATCAAAAACATCTGTTCTAATCACCTATTTACAAAATAGAACATCTGTACTATTCTGTATATAAATAAAATTTGCGAGAGGATTTTCATGCAAGGAACTAACAATAATTCAGAAAAGACATCGGCTTTAGACATAGCCATATCTAGTATAGAAAAAGACCACGGTAAAGGTGCAATAATGCGCTTAGGAGACAAAGCAGACAAAGTTGAGACTCATGCAATACCCACTGGATCTTTGACCCTAGATTTAGCTCTAGGAGTAGGAGGCTTGCCACGAGGTAGAGTCACCGAAATATACGGAGCTGAATCAGCAGGTAAATCCACATTAGCAGTCCATTTCATGGCAGAGACACAACGGGCAGGAGGGGTAGCTGCGTACATAGATGCAGAACATGCCTTCGACCCTGTCTATGCCAGCAGATGCGGCCTGGGATTAAAAGAGCTTCTCATCGCACAACCAGACAGTGGAGAACAAGCATTAGATATCACAGAACAACTTGTTAGAAGCGGAGCCGTAGACAGTCTTGTCATTGACAGCGTAGCTGCTCTCGTTCCCCAAGCAGAAATAGACGGAGACATTGGAGACACTCACGTAGGGCTACAAGCAAGATTAATGTCACAAGCACTCAGAAAACTCACAAGCACTATTAATAAATCCAACACAGCCGTTGTGTTTATCAACCAGCTAAGAGAAAAAGTAGGCGTTTATTACGGAAGCCCAGAAGTAACTCCAGGGGGGCGAGCCCTCAAGTTCTACAGCTCCGTTAGGATTGATCTCAGAAGAGCTGAATCCATCAAGCAAGGTTCAGAGATTATCGGCAACAGGGTCCGGGCCAGAGTCGTCAAAAATAAGGTAGCGGCACCTTTCAAAGTAGCAGAATTTGACATCATGTTCGGCACAGGCATAAGTAAAACCGGAGACCTAATCGAACTCGGAGTCACCGAAGGCCTAATCAAAAAGTCAGGAGCATTTTATTCCTATCAAGAGACAAAACTTGGCCAAGGAAGAGAAGCAGCTAAGAGCTTCTTAAAAGAAAATCCTACAGTAATGCAGGAAATCGAGGGTCTTTTACGCACTAAGCAGATCGCTACAGACCAACCAGATACAGAATCTGCAGATGTCACTAAATTAGCAGATGACCTCAAATTGCTAACCAACAACGAATAATTCACTACAACAGTTTATGCCTCATGAAGTATATGGCTATACCTATCCCTATAAAGTCCCACAAATTCATGAGGCTCCAACCCAACAACAGCACTCCTACATAACTTCCAACAATTGCAAGTGATCCGGTCACAAAAATCATTCTGGATCGCTTGCTCTTGAGTATTTTAGATAATAATACCGAAAGCAACCAACCCAAAATCGCTGGAACCAACATGTAGCTCCACACCCCAGGTAACACAATAGGCAAATATCCTATTCCGAAAACCCAAGCCACCATCATTATAGGAAGGCTGCCCAAACTTGCTCCTAACCCAAATAATAACAAAGGAAAAGTAACCACATACAAAGGATTCTTCTGCAACACAATACAATCGAGGCATTTTATCCCTATGGAATCGTCACCAACACAATCTCCGCAGATCCATTCCCCGCACCTATTGCAGGTCAAAGACGCTGGAAGTTTAGGATGTATATAACATTTCATTTTTTGTTAGACCTTACCTCTGGTATCACGATCGTACACAAGTCTATTAATTAAAGTCCTCATTGTTTGTCCTGATGATTCAGACACTCTATTACTAAATAATCGCTTAACAATGACAACCCCAATTATCAAGCCCGATATAATCAGAGAAGGCGGATCATTACGGTAGAACACCAAGATTAAAAGTAAAGACAGTAGAACTACTGGAGCTGAATCCAGCCGAAACATTTTAGAAAACAATGGAATTAAAAGGACCCACAACCAGTTAACTGGGCTGAGAAACATTAGGGAAGTGAAGAGTATATAAACTCCTTTCCCTCCCTTAAATTTACTAAACATTGACCATCCATTACCGATCAAAACACACAATATCCCATACAAAACAACCCATTCATCATTTGGAGGAATAACCTGATAAGAAGACGCAGCAAACAGGACAAATCGCGGGATTAATACTTTAACAATCAGATCACTAATACCTAACATCGCTGTTAGTTGCGCACCAAAATTTTCATTTATATTATTCAAGCCTGGATTTCCATTACCAGCAAGAAAAACATCCTTCCCTTCAATCAAACGAACAATCAAATATCCTGAAGGAATAGATCCTATCACCCAGAATAAAATACCAAATAACAAATATAACAAATAGACTTCCATTTGGATCAAATAACCAATCGTTCAAGTCGGCCAAATATGTCTATTGGGGTCCCAACGGTACCGGGTCGTACCTCTCCTGGATTCCCAAGACCATGAAAATCACTCCCACCAGCAGGCACTAAATCATACGCACGACTAAGCCTTAACAGATGTTCAACAGTGGAAGGCCCATAATTCCCATAATAAACTTCTAATCCATCTAGCCCTTCTTCTTTCAAAACCCCAATCCATTTGGTCATCTCAGTAATCTCAAATGGATGAGCTAATACAGCCACCCCATTGACTGATTTTATCAGTTGAACAGCCTCCTGGGGGCTAATTTTGGGAACTTCCGCATAAGCAAGTCCAGTGCGATTCAAATGATTAACAAATGCTTCTTTGGGTAAGTCGAAGTACCCGGCCTCCACAAGTGCTAGGGCAATATGAGGCCTCCCTATCGTTCCGTCGCCTGCGATTTCCTGCACTCTATCCCAACTCACCTCCATGCCTAATGAAGATAGTTTTTCAATCATCATTTGGGCTCTAGTGATACGTCCATTTCTAAACGAAGTCAATTTTCTTTGAAAATCTACTTGTTGATAATCAAGGAAATAACCTAACACATGAATTTCATCACCATCAATATCAGCACTAAGTTCAATACCCGGTATTAGCCTTAAATGGGGATATTTCTTAGTGTATTCTGCAGCAGCATCCAAACCGTTAGTCGTATCATGATCAGTTATAGAAAATATGGAAGCATTGCTGACTGCAACGACATCAATTAGCTCACATACAGACAGTCTACCGTCTGATTGTGTTGTATGAAGATGCAAGTCAGCTACTTCCACAGTTCCTCATTAACCATTATTAAGACAATTGTTACTGTGCATACTCCGTGCTTCGTGTCTCTCTGATAACAGTAACTTTGATTTGCCCTGGATATACCAATTCATTTTCAACTTTTTTCGCTATGTCTCGAGCTAAATCGGAAGACATTAAGTCATCTATATCTTCCGGTTTGACCAATACTCTCACTTCTCGTCCTGCTTGTATGGCGAAAGCTTTATCCACCCCATTAAAACTAGTAGCAGCAGTCTCTAAATCTTGAAGCCTTTGAACATAAAGCTCCACGGATTCTTTTCTAGCTCCAGGCCGCGCTGCACTCAAGGTATCTGCAGCAGATACAAGGAATGACTCATCAGTATTATGATGATCATCATGATGTTCTGCGATTGACATACAGATTCTTTCAGACACTCCATTTCTTCCGCAGAGCTCAGCCCCTATTTCTGCATGTGGCCCTTGAACTTCATGAGTAAGAGCTTTCCCAATATCGTGTAATAATCCACCCAGTTTAGCTTCTTCCACATTGGCCCCTATTTCTGCCGCCATGATTCCAGACATCAATCCAACTTCAACAGAGTGCTTCAATACATTTTCCCCATAACTGAAACGGTATTTTAGTCTTCCTAAATGCCTAATCAGTTCAGGATCTAATCCGCTTATCCCTGTCTCAAAGATTGCTTGCTCACCGGCTTTCCAAATGATTTGGTCGATGTCGTCCGTTGCTCTTTGAACCGTCTCTTCGATCCGAGAAGGTTGGATACGGCCATCTGATATTAGTTTTTCTAATGCTAATTTAGCTACTTCTCGTCTTACTGGATCAAAACAAGAAACAGTTACCAATCCAGGAGTGTCATCAATCATGACGTCAACTCCTGTCAAAGATTCAAGTGTCTTGATATTTCGGCCTTCCCGGCCAATCAGTCTGCCTTTCATATCATCACTCGGCAAATGAACGACAGAGGTCGTCCCCTCTGACACTACATCTGTAGATAATCGGTTTATTGCGAGTGTTAAGACATTTCTGGCAACTTCATCAGATTGCGCTTTAAACTCTCTTTCTATACGTACGTTCCGCCTAGCAAGATCGTATCTTAAGTCGTCTTCCGCTTTAGTAATCACTTGGTTACGAGCTTCTTCAGCAGACAGTGAAGCGATATTTTCTAAGGTAGCTTGTACTTCTTCCTTAACAACTTCAATCTCTTTCTGAGAGGTCTCCAAATGTTCACGTTCTGAGAGAAGCTCCTCTTCTTTTTCCTGTAGTTCTACAGTTTTTTGCTCTAAGGATTCTTCCCTAAGAATATTTCGATTCTCTAAGCGATTTAATTCCTGTCGCTGTGCCTTGATTTCATTTTCACTTTCGGTTCTTATGTTAAATGCATTTTCTTGAGCCTCGAGAAGTACTTTACGCTTCTCTTCCTCTGCTTGATTCAACAAATTGGCTGAATATTGCTTAGCGTTATCCACCAATTTACCGTCAGATCTCATCTTTAGGTTAAACCAAAGTGAAAAAACAGTTCCGACTATTCCAATTAATGCTAGGACGGAAAACAGAATTGTTTCGATCACGATACCCTTCCTTATTCCGTCTATTTTATTGTATTTTCCGTAGTTAATCCTACATAACGGTCTGTTTAGTGTCAAGAGAAAAACCGAGAACATACATTCTATTAATCCTTGAGCCAAATAGTTCATTATCTTATAATTAGGGCGTGATAGCAGTCACAGAGACATGCAGAGGAAGTAATGCCTGAAGATTATTACAAGGTACTCGGGGTCACCAAGAATGATTCCCAAGAAGATATTAGAAAAGCATTCCGGAAGAAGGCTATGGATTATCATCCTGATCGCAACAAATCCAGTGATGCTCCTGAAAAATTCAAAGAAATCAATGAAGCATACCAAGTATTGTCAGATGATCAAAAGAGATCTCAGTATGACCGGTTTGGCCATGCAGGTGTAAACGCCGGGAGAAACACCGGTTCTCCGTTTGAAGGATTTGAAACTTTCGGTGGATTCGGAGATATATTTGATTCCTTTTTCGGAGGATCCTCAAGACGTGGCGGGAACCAACCCACAAGAGGAGATGATATATATACTTCTATCAATTTATCATTTGAAGAAGCAGTATTTGGAATTGAGAAAACTCTAAGCATCGCTAGAATTGAATCATGTGAAGTATGTAATGGTACCAGAGCGGAACCAGGCACTTCCCCTACAACTTGCTCGTCTTGCAATGGCAGTGGACAAGTAAGAAGAAGCCAGCAGAGTGTTTTTGGACAGTTTACTCAAGTAGTTGGATGTTCATCATGCGAAGCTACTGGACAAATCGTAGGCTCTCCGTGTAAAGAATGTGCAGGAATGGGACTTAATAGAATTAACCGTAGTACTTCGATAGAAATTCCAAAAGGAATAGAAAATGGAATGCAAGTCCGATTAACCGGGTGGGGTAATCACGGTAAAAACGGAGGACCAGCGGGTAATTTATATGTTGAGACTCTAGTCGAAGATCACGAAATCTTTATACGCAGAAAATTCGATCTGATTTATGAATTATCACTGAACATGGCCGAAGCCGCTATAGGAACTCAAATTGATATCCCTACTCTTGAAGGTGATGCCTATTCACTAAAGATACCATCTGGAACCCAACCAGGAGACATTTTGACGATTAAAAGTAAAGGTGTGCCTCATTTAAGAGGCAATGGGAGAGGAGATATTAAGGTTATCGCTGATGTACAAACACCTATTAAGTTATCCAAGTATCAAAAAGAACTCCTGCAGGAACTAAATCGTAGTTTAAAAGGAGAACCTTCGGAAAACCAAACGGAGGACAAGACCACCGACAACAAATTGATAAACAAGATTAAAGATGCACTGGGTTGAGATTATATCCTTAAGATTCATCAACGCTAAAAGGAAATACTAATGGCATGGGACCAAATCAGCATTACAGTACCACATGAATTTGTAGAACCTATTTCGCACGTGTTTGAACGATATGGACATGGCGTGGGAATCCAATCGCTCAATAAACTTGATGCAGAAATCACCACATTTCTCCCGTCTGGGTCAGATTCTCGTTTGGCAAGGATTGAAATCGGAGTGAACCTAGCGAAATCTATAACGTCTATGGGAGATCTACAAATATCACCATTAGATAATGAAACAGACTGGAGAAATGCATGGAAAGATCATTTCTCTGTACTCCATATTACTGACCGTATAGTGATAAAACCGTCCTGGATCGACTACGTAGCGAACGAAAGTGAACTAATCATTGAAATAGACCCTGGATTTGCATTCGGCACCGGTTATCATCCAACTACACATAGTTGCCTAGCGTTATTAGAAACACATATTACCCAAGGAGCTGAAATACTCGATTTAGGTACAGGATCGGGGATACTATCAATCGCGGCTGCGAAGTTAGGAGCAGCCAATGTTATAGGATTAGATATAGATCCTCTATGCGTAAAAGCAGCAAACAACAACGCAAAAACATGCGGCGTAACCTCAATAACACAATTCGTTACTGGTTCTTTGCCTTCAGAAAAAATTCATCACAATAATTACGATTGTGTTGTTGCTAATATTTCTTCTAGAATAGGAATAGAAAAATCGGTTGATATTTTAGAGGTATTGAAACCATCCGGGATTCTAATATTGTCAGGAATCATTAATAATCAGGCACTATCTACTATCAATCATTTCGAATCTATAGCGATAGTTGAAAATCACTATTGGAAAGATGACTGGGTCACATTTCTTATCAGGAAACAGGAGACACAGGACGAGAATAATGAATGAACTAAATTTAAATAATTTGGAAATTCATAATGTGATAGGCACAGGAGCGGACTACGAAGTTAGATTAGCAGGGCAGATTGGTGATACTCCTAACATGGTAATGAAACGTCCAAATCCGCATTCCATTCTTAAAAACTTACATGCTTCCACAGAAACAAGAACCCACAAAATGATTCAATTTCATAAAGAGATTGGAAACGATATCACAGGTATCACACATATCCTAGGTTATTTCCAAAACACTCCTCAAAATAATCATTTGTATACTGATGAACTAGATCACGATTACACTGTAGTATGCCAGGAAAGAGCTTCTGGAATTCCTTTAAATGCAGATGTACGAGCTAGAATTTTAAAAGTACCAACTGGCCTCGGGCAAACATTGTTTGCATTATTCCCCTTAGGTTTGGATGAACCATTTGACATTCCATGTAAATTAATGGACATACAAAACGATCTTTATAAACATGGATACCTATTATTTGATATCAATCCCCAGAATGTGTTTTATTCACCCGATACGGGTAGCTTAAATATGATAGATACAGCCGACCTCCATAAATTAGATGCAGAAAATGACATCAAGACCTCAAACAAAACGAAGGAGGATTATTTCTTAGAGTTAATACGATATTATGTATCCGCAGAAGAAATACCAACCGAGGAATCAGCATATTTCTCCCCAAGAGGAGATAAGCCATATATTAATAAAGAATCAGAAATCAATTTACTTAAGTCACAATTTGAACAACTAACAACCTCCGATTCCCACACAATGCTGGATATAATAAAAAAAATACAATCTGAATATTACCAAAGTGTATCTGACTTCAATCAAGATATGATGGAGTATTTTTCCGTTGTGAGGGAACGACTACAATTAGCCAGAGAAAAACCTGAAACTCTAGCTAGTTGGTACTCAGCAAAAGAATACTTACATCATTCTCATTGGTCCAAATATGACTTCAATCCTAATTATGATAAAAGCACTGATAATCTGGAGATTTAAATGGAAAATAACGTAACAACACATCAAAATAATTCTGTGCATGGAGATGATTCATTATTAACTGTAAAAGTTGACAATGATACATATATCGATGCTGTTATGGACGGTGTTACAGATCACGGAGGAGCTGAAGCTAGTAATGCTGTGAAAGAACGCATCCAATCAGATAAACCTACAACAACTGAAGAGATAGAGAATCTACTATCCGATCTTAATACGGAATTCTATCAAGTGGGAGGAGGAAGATTCCTATTGACCACCGCATCAATTGTTATTACAACTTCTGCTCATATTTACGTGGTTGCAGTCGGGGATAGTCCTATCTATTTACTACAAAACGGAGAATTTTCGCAATTATCTGGAAGAATAGGTGGACTCTTAAGACTGACAGCCTCTTCTGCTGTCGGCGCTCAGTCTTCTCTGACATTTCAAACTCATGATTGCCCTATATCATCGGGAGATAAATTGCTTATAGTATCTGACGGAATAAGTGATAACCTTGAATTGAATGAAATACAAGAATTCATGACAACCATACAAACCACTGATGACTTGGTTCAAACACTAGAAACCACTTCAGCTGAGCGTACTCAACGGGGCGGAACCCCAACATCAATGCGCGGTAGGGTACGTAATGATGACAGAAGTATAATCGCAAGGTTTTTCTGATTCAAATGTTGTTTAAAAAATTCGTATTTGATAACATTCGTTACTCATAATAAAAACAGGAGACTATTTTGGGAAGAATTAAGGTAGCTATTATTGGCGTAGGAAATTGCGCCTCTTCTCTAGTCCAAGGGATTCATCAGTATCCAGAAACTCCTGATAACGTCAGAGTTCCTGGAATAATGCACAACAAAATCGGAGACTACAAGATAGAAGATATAGAAGTAGTTGCAGCTTTTGATGTGGACAAGAATAAAGTAGGTAAAGATTTATCAGAGGCTATTTTCTGCGAGCCAAATAATACTATAAAATTTGCAGAAGTACCCAAGAGTGGAGTGGTTGTACAAATGGGATCCGTACAAGACGGAATAGGCCAATACACTGAACATTTAGTAGAACCTTCTTCCCAGAAAACATCAGATATATCAAAAATCCTCAAAGAAAAAGAAGTGGATGTCGTGATAAATTATCTGCCAGTAGGCAGCCAAACAGCCACAGAGTGGTATACCGAACAAATCCTAGATGCTAAATGCGCTATGGTTAATTGCATCCCTGTTTTCATTGCTAAGAATAAATATTGGAGTAATAAATTTAAAGAAACCGGTGTTCCCATTGTAGGTGACGATATCAAATCCCAAGTTGGCGCTACGATATTGCACAGAGTATTGACACGATTATTCGAGGATAGAGGGGTTACTGTGGACAATACCTACCAGCTGAATTTCGGTGGCAATACAGATTTTTTGAACATGCTAGAACGTGAACGTTTAGTATCAAAGAAGATTTCAAAAACCTCAGCCGTTACCTCCCAAATGGACAATGACGTTGACCCTAATACAGTTCATATAGGACCCAGCGATCATGTCCCTTGGTTAAATGATAGAAAATGGGCATACATACGGATGGAAGGCAAATTATTTGGAGAAGCACCAGTTAACGTAGAAGTGAAACTCGAAGTGTGGGATAGCCCTAACTCTGCTGGGGTAGTAGTTGATGCAATCAGATGTGCCAAACTAGGGTTAGACCGAGGCATAGGAGGCCCCATAGAAAGCGCTAGTGCATACTTTATGAAATCACCTCCTAAGCAATTTACTGACGATCAAGCTCGTACGCTTCTAGACAAGTTTATAGAGATATCCTAAAGGCTCATTATATTGGAGACTTTGTCCATCGCAATGGTTTCACCATATGATTTTTCATATCCAAGCGGTGTCAACACTCAAGCAATCAATCTTTCTAAATATCTAATTTCACTAGGGCACAATGTAGATATTATCGGTCCTTCTTCAACAAGGACTACTATTGATGGGACCACATTTCATTCATTGGGCAAGTGTATATCTTTCCCTATTGCTAGTACCGCAACCAGGATCTCTTTGAACCCTAAGATATTCTTCAATCTCCGGACAATACTTAAAAAGCCATTTGACGTAATCCATATCCATGAACCTTTTATGCCCTTGGTATCGTTATCGACTTTGTTGTTGGCCCAATCTCCCATTATTGTGACATTTCATGCTTATCACGAATATAAGAATAACTACAAAATACTACAGAATATGATGTCCCGACTTATGAATCGTATAGATCATGCGGTCTGTGTCTCCAAAACTTCTCAGTCTTATATACAAGCATGGTTGGAAAAGTTCACTGGTGATGTATCCATCATAGGCAATGGTATAGATGTGTCACGATTCAACAGTCCCAGAAAACATAATGCAGTTAGTCATCCTTTCACCGTAACATTCATAGGCCGAGATGAACCTCGAAAAGGATTGAAATTATTGCTTGAAGCTATGAATAAATTATCTTATTTCAATTATCCTATGAAACTCCTAATTGCAGGTCCACATGACCTGAGCCCTTACCACAATTTATTCCCAAATTTATTCAATAAAACTGAAATTGAATTACTTGGGCCGGTAAATAATGATGTGATCCCAAATATCCTTAGGGCAACTGATGTTTTGTGTGCACCTTCTTTAGAAGGGGAAAGCTTTGGGATAATTCTACTTGAGGGATTAGCGAGCCATACACCGGTAGTAGCTACAAATATAAAAGGATATTCTGATGTACTTTCCTTACTGAACTATCCGACCATACCTGTCAATGATACCGGTGCTATTGCGAATGCCGTAGAAACATTACTACTTAATCCGTCTCTGAGACACCAAATGGCTGAACTTGGCAACCATATTGTGAGAAAATACGATTGGACCGTTGTTGGACCTAAAATTGAATCTATTTATTGGGATGTGCGCGGTAAATAATGTTTAACAAACTTAATATAAGGCCAATACTCATCAAATACATAGAGATTCCAGTAGCTAAATGTATGCATAAATGCGGATTGAAACCAAACCACATAACTGGTCTCTCTTTGCTCTTGTGTATACTAAGCGGCTATTTAGTGATATCACAGCAACTGGTAGCTGCTGGTCTCATATTTTTCCTGGGTTCGTGTCTAGATTTATTTGATGGAACTTTGTCTAGATTAACATCTAGCTCTACTGAATTTGGTGCATTACTAGACTCTCTGGGAGATAGAATTGGAGAGTCTGTATTATTGTCCGCTATAATAATGTTGCCAGTTATCAATTCAGAACAAATCACCTTTGCTCTCACTAATTACAACGCAGTCGATATGTTAACAGGCCAAACAAATGCATATTTGATACCTATAGGATTAATAGCTTTGGTTTCTTCGCAATTGGTCAGTTATGTAAGAGCCAGAGGTGAAAGTCTTGGGACATCTATGGAGTCCGGCCTGATGACTCGAGCAGAGAGAGTTATCTTAGTATCACTCGGCCTAGTCACTGGTTATATATTTCTGGCGATTTTACTTATGTCAGTATTTTCATCTTTCACACTATTTCAGAGAATCTACATAATCAGCACAAATACCCAAACAGTGGTCAATAGCGAAAGCAAATAGTAGAATGTATCTATCCTAGCAGAATCATGAGGTTGACGTGTTTAATGAAATAAACGGAACACAAAATGGAACAGGCCTGAAAATTGGTATAGTGATAGCCCGTTTCAACGAGTTCATAACCAAGCAGTTGCTTGAAGGAGCCCTCGAAACTTTGACAAATGCCGGAGTTAAAGAATCGGACATTACAGTCACTTGGGTTCCAGGTGCCTTCGAATTGCCAGTAGTTGCCAAGAATTTAGCAGATAACACTAATGTGAATTCAGTTATTTGTTTAGGTGCTGTTATAAAAGGGGAGACAGATCACTATGATATGGTCGCGGGCAATGCAGCTAGTGGAATTTTAACCACCTCCTTAAGCACTTCTAAACCAATCATATTCGGGGTATTAACAACGGATACTTTGGAGCAAGCGATCAACAGGTCAGGTGGTAAATCGGGCAATGCAGGAAGACATGCTGCAGAGGCGGCTATAGAGACTTCGACAGTAATAAACCAAATTAATAACAAATAAGATGAAATTTGGAATAACTGCACCCAACAACTGGGGAATAGAAGAACCTTCAGAAGTATTTAAAATAGGAAAGTTTTACGAGGATTTAGAATTCGACTCTTTGTGGACTATGGATCATCTGTTCAATATAGGCTACATTGGGAAGCGATTAAGCGATAAGCCTTACTATCACCCATTAGGCACGTTATCATGCATATCTGTGCTTACCTCAAAGATCCAACTAGGCACTTCAATCATGGTATTGCCCTACCATAACCCAATTGAACTGGCAAAATATGCTGCAACTCTAGATCAATTTTCTGCAGGCAGACTCATCTTAGGGGTAGGAGTTGGGGCAATGACAGAAGAATTTGAAGCTTTAGGAATTTCAATGTCACAAAGAGCGATCTTGACTAATGAAAGTATTAATATAATGCGAGAATTATGGGAGAACGAATTACCAACATATAAAAGCCCCAGATGGAATTTTGAAAATGTCACATTTTCTCCTAAGCCGTATAATCACAGTATTCCTATTTGGGTAGGAGGTTCCAGCCCTGGTGCTATCAAAAGAGCTGCTACTCTTGGTGATGGTTGGCACCCTTCAGGCATAACTCCTGCAGAATTCCATGAAGGTAAATCAAAAATCGAAGAAATCTGCGCCTCTACCAATAGAGATAATACAAAACTTGATTATTCCATACGATTGGACGTCTCTCCCAATAAAAGTGCGGTCAACCCTAGACATGACCTCTTCTTGAATGGGGAAGATCCATTACAAATCGCCGAGATAGTCAATACCTATCAGGAACAAGGCGTAGACCACGTCATTTTCGCAATAAGTTCTTCCGACATTATCGAAACCAAAAACATTGCTGAAAGAATCTCAAAGACTACTTTCGATCAATTTTAACACCGGTAGTGCGCAGACACTCAAAAGGTGATTTCTTCAACCTCTTTAAGCGAATCAAAATCAAATTCATTTGATGGTGTAAACATAGTCAGCAAACCTAAAGCAACCACAGACGTGACTATTGCTATAGTAAAGCTAGCAAGCAGATTACCAGACGCTAACACATGCCAGACGTTAGTCAGTGATTCTAACTCCCACCATCCCGAAAGATCACTCTTCGGAAAAAACAATCCACCAGATACTAATCCCACTAAGAAGCTTATAAAACAATTTATTCCTGTTATCTTTTTTGAATACAATCCCGTAAAAACAGGTACCATAGCAGCTGCACATACCAAATCAGCTATTAAAAACAAATATAGAACGCTTTGAAATGCCCATCCTACAAACATCGCTGGTATTACTAGTATCACTGTGATGATACGGGTATATTTGATCAAATCGGGTGGATCTATAGTATTAAATACTTTAGGTAAGTCACTAGTAAATATACTCGCAATACCATTAAGTAATGAGTCCACACTACTCATCACCAACATCAAGCCCAAAATACTTAAGACTATAAGCATAGTTTCTGGAAGAATAGTATCAGCTAGCAAGAACAAAGAGATTGAAGCTGAATAATGGTCGGTAACCAATCCTTCTGATACTGCCCATAATCCAAAGAAGCCACTGATTATAATCATAGGTATAACTATAATCCCTCCTACTATAAAGCCTTTATATATGTCAGCGTCAGATTTAGCAGCATATATCCTTTGCCAAAACCCTTGATGGAATAGATTTGCCGCTAATATAGCAATTATAAGAGTGATACCAAATTCGATTCCCACTTGATTAGTTAATGAAAGCAGATTACTGTCACTACTTATATTTCTTAAGGATGCCTGCCATCCTCCTAACTGATTCAGAGTAAACAAGAACAAAATTAAAAGAAGGGGTATTATCACAATCAATTGTATTTTATCGGTGAATATAGATACTTTGAGACCTCCATACACTGTATACACCAAAGTCGAAAACACGACTAATACCATTGTGAATAACAGAGGAACTCCTGTCACAAATTCCAGTGCCCTTGAAATTGCTCCTAATTCTGCAGCTATAAAAGTGAACATATACAAGACCACAATTATAAGAGTTGTGGCGTACATAAGCTTCCCATACCGATACCAGACAAATTCATTCAAAGAATGTCCATTAGGCATCAATCGTCTCAACTTTGTGCCCACGGCTGTGAAAGCTAATATGGGCGCAGCCTGTCCTATTGCGTAACATACAACCGCTGCTAGGCCTGCCCATGTTGCGGCTTCAGCAGGACTAAACAAAATCCATGCCCCCAACACTGATGCCACAACAGTAGCCATGGAACCAATAGATCCAACGGATTTCCTCGCAGAAATAAAATCTTCAAGAGTAATCCTAGACTTCCTAGCGTACATTACCCCTAATCCAGCAAATCCGAACATAAATGCCGCAGTTATTATCATAATTAACATAAGTTTACCTTCCAAAAAAAAACAGCCTCTGGAGGCTGTTCGTAAGTATTTCCATACGCTGGCATTATCCAGATCATGTTTGAAGGGTACGAAAGATTAACTTTCATCTCAGCCGATTGCTCAGCTCCCCAATTTGAAGAAAGGATACACGCTTTTACAATCTGTGTAAACTAACAGGGCTTAGTGAACCAGAGAGGCGCATAGCTTAGTCTAGTAGATTAATTAAGCCCGGGATAAAACTATCAGAGTATAATTTTTCTGCTGCATCCAATGCTCCTTGGGCATAAGCAGTTCTGTCTTTAATGATATGCTCAATCGATATTGTTTCGTTTTCTGTCTCTACGGTAAGCTTGTGTACTCCATATGTATTTGCGCTTCTGTAGTCAATGAACTTAATTTCTTGACCTAACCATTCCTCCCAAGCCAGTGCAGTGCCACTTGGACTATCAACTTTATCTATGTGAAGGGTCTCTTCCAGGAGAGGCCTCGCGTTCTTATCCTGTATGCTAGCCATAATTTCAATCATATCTTTGAGCTTGCCCATACTTCTAGAAAAATTCGGTGCGTACATCCAAGTCAAACCAGCTTCAACAAGTTTTGCATCTAAGCCGTCTTGCCATCTACTACCAGTAGACCCAATTACTGCAGGCAAAGAAGACTGGATGAGAAGTCCGATATAAGTCTCCAATATTGGACCAGGCAAGAAGCATATAGCGACATCACAGCCTTTAAGGCCATCTAAGGTGGGTACATTTTGGCTGTCGAAGACCTGCACAATGTGTTCTGTGACTAGTTCACTAACCCTGCCGCCGGTTTTGCCATTTCCAAGTAATGCTATTTTCATACTTACAGTATCCCACTAAAATGAGAAGAGCCCAAATCAATGAGCTCTTATAACGTATACTTTGGCTGCCCTACCTGGATTCGAACCAGGGCTGACGGCTTCAAAGGCCGGTGTGCTACCGCTACACCATAGGGCATCATGTTATATATTTTGAATCGATGTATACGTTTGGTCAAGTACTTGAGACTAATTATCTCATGTGCTATTCTCATGCTCATCGCTTAAAATGGGGGGGAATGAATAAAATAAAGATCTCATTACTCCATTTAGCACCTATAACCGGGGACTTAGAATATAACAAAATATTGTTAATGCAAAGCCTAGAATTGTGTGCGCAAATTAAATCTGATTGGGTGATAACTCCCGAGTTATGGATATGTGGTTACAGTTTCGAACGTGTAATAGGTAAAGATTGGATCGCCTCTCAACCAGATCCTTGGGTCACTGACTTATGTTCAAATATGCCAGCTTGGAATTTCAACTTATTTTTGTCCATGCCTGAAAAAGACACTTCTACCAACTTATTACACAACACTGTCTTCGTCATTGATCGTACAGGACAAATAATTGGTAAATATCAAAAAATCAAAGTTCTACCACAGTCTGAAGGTTGGTCTTCTCCTGGAACTGAAGTGAAATCGATATTGGTGGATAACACGTTGACGGGGATATTGATATGCGCAGATGCTTACCGTTCCCAAATTTCAGATCAATACAAACAACAAAAAGTAAAACTTTTAATTTGCCCTTCGGCGTGGGGACCTGGAGATTGTGCCCCAAATGGAGAATGGGAACAACGTAGTGGTGAGTTGCATGTACCTTTAATTGTCTGTAACAGAACGGGAAAAGATTTAAATGTAGTTGACTGGACTGGGTCAGAATCGATAGTGGCAGCAAATGGGAATCGTGTATTAAGTGCATCACCTGAAAACTCAACAATCTTAACCTTCGAACTGGATATAGAATCTGGCAAAGTAGTATCAGAACAGTTCCATCAGATCCCTATTGAAGTAACACTCTAGCCGGTTTGTTTTAAGAATCTATTTAGTATCACACACGCAGAAGCACTATCCAGACGCCCCGAAGATTGACCCTTGTACATATCACCTGACAAGTAAGTCTTTGCTTCTACAGAAGAGAAGCTCTCATCTATCGTAACAATATCTATATCTAAAACCGAATTTAATTGAGAGATGAAACTCCTTGTATGTTTGGATTGTGCAGTCTCAGATGCATCTACTCCGAGTGGTAATCCAACCACTACAGTATCTATATGCCGCTCTACCACGATATCCTGTATAAATCCAAACAGATTCTCAATAGTTTTGGCATCTATTGCGTCCAAAGGCAAAATTAAATCAAGGCTTGTATCAGTGAAAGCTAGTCCTATACGAGCCATACCGTAATCTATTCCAAGCAATCTCATAATTGTGCTTTTATATATTCTATGCTCGTATCAATAACCGAAGGTAAAAGATCCGTTCTTTTGCCACCTGCTTGCGCGAAGTCAGAGGTGCCACCGCCCCCTCCTTCTATGATTTTACCTAAATGCAATGCCATATCATTAGCGCGGAATCCCTTTTCTTTTGCTCTATCAGAACACATAACAACAACTACCGGTGAGCCAGATATATTTGATGCCAAGACGATCAATACATCATGGATAGCATTTCTAATTGAGTCACACATAGTCCTAAGTTCGTCTACTGAATTAGCATCAACAATAGTAGATATTAATTTAATTCCCCCCATGTCTTGCACATGCTCTAACAGTCCTTCTGCCTGAGATCTAGTCGCTTCTTTTTGCAGGTTTTCTAGTGAATGTCTGAGAGAATCTCGTTCTTCCATGAAATTTTCTATTCTAGATTCCAGTTCGGACACAGGAGACTGAAATTTAGCCGCTATTACATCCAATAAATTGAATTTTGCAATCATTAAAGACTCAGCTTGCTGACCAGTAATAGCTTCAACTCTACGCATCCCACTGCCTACCCCAGATTCACCTAAAATCAAAACAGTACCTATTTCTCCAGAAGCAGAAAGATGTGTACCTCCACAAACTTCCACACTAAATCGTTCTCCAGATTGGTTATCACTCATAGACACCACTCTGACATTCTCCCCATATCTCTCATCAAAAAATGCTAGTGCTCCACCTGCCAAGGCATCAGTGTAAGACGATTCGTTGACTGTCAAATCCAAATTAGAACGTACTTTCTCATTAACCAATCTTTGGGTCCGTTGAATTTCTTCAGCTTTCATTGGACCAATATGACTAAAATCAAATCTTAATCTATCAGCAGTTACTAGCGACCCCGCTTGCTTCACATGTGTACCCAATATATCCCTCAAAGCAGCATGAATCATATGGGTCGCACTATGATTGGTAGAAGTACCTTGCCTATGAAATAAATCAATCTGACATATGGCAGCATCCGATATTTTTATTTGCCCAGATATCACCTTCCCTACATGCTCAGTAATTCCCGCTATCAATACTTTTGTATCAATTACCTGGAATACTCCTGCAGGACCTTTGATGTACCCTTTATCCCCTACTTGCCCTCCGCCTTCAGCATAAAAGACAGTGTCAGCAAGGACTATTTTCCCTGTTTCGTTTTCATTTAATGCAGGCTGTGCACCATTGTCTGTCAAGATAGCTAGTACCTCTGTTTCCGTCTCGGTCATCTCATATCCCAAGAATGTTGTAGAAGGAAGGTCAAGGCTATCTATATCTCCATCTATTGCCATACTACCTGTAAATGCATCAGTGTTGCGAGCTACCGACCTTTGTGCCTCCATTTCTTTATTGAAACCATCTATGTCCGCTACAAAATCATGGGTTTCACATATCTCAGCAGTTAGTTCTGGAGGGAATCCATAGGTGTCATACAATATGAATATCTCTAGGCCTGACAACACTTTGAGATCTTCCTTTGATAATCCTTCGTAGACTGGGATCAATCTACTTAAAATAGCATCAGGAATCTTCACTTCTTCAGAATTTAATAGTTCAATAATCGGGCTATTACTCGATCTGGTTTCCAGTAACTTTCTTGCTGTCATAAATCCGTTTTCCAGTATAGGCAATCCGTTTTGTAAAGCTAATCCAAACCTCTCCTCTTCATTACTAATCACATCAGATATAAAATTTGATTGTTCTAGTAATTCCGGGTAAATATCTCCAAAATTATCTGCAACAGCTCTTGCTATTACGGTCATAAAAGGATCTGTTAATCCTAGGAGCCTTCCGTGTCTTATTGCACGGCGTATGATCCTTCTGAGTACATATCCTCTTCCTTCGTTTCCTGGAATAACTCCATCACCTATTAAGAAAGTAGCCGCCCTACCATGTTCTGCCACTACTCTGATAGAGTAGTCTGTAGATTCTTCTCCTCCATATTTTGACCCTGTCAGATCTTCAATAGAGTTAATGATTGGAGAAAACAAGTCTGTCTCATAGACATTACTTTTATCTTGAAGAACGGCCGTAACACGTTCAAGCCCCATTCCTGTATCAATATTAGGAGAGGGAAGGTTAGTGCGCTGTCCATCTATATCTTGATAGAACTGCGTGAATACCAGATTCCATAACTCTACAAACCTTTCACAATTGTCGCAGTTGGGATGACAACCCAAACCCCATTCTACTGTTTTCCCTTCATTTTCAAGCGTTTCGTATCCTGTTAATTCATCAACACTGAGTAAATCTCCACATCCTTTTACTGCTCCGGTATCATAATGCAATTCCGAACAAGGCCCTGTAGGTCCTTCTTCTCCGGCAGGCCCCCACCAGTTGTCTTTATTCCCGTATCTATATAATCTATCTATAGGGATGCCGATGGTATGGTGCCAATAATCGTAAGCTTCATCATCATCCAAATGCACAGTGATATAAAATTTGTCAGGATTTAGCCCGAAAACCTTAGTGCAAACCTCCCATGCATAAGTAATTGATTCTTCTTTAAAGTAGTCTCCAAAACTGAAATTTCCCAACATCTCAAAAAAGGTTAAATGCTTATGATCTCCTACTTCATCAATGTCTGTGGTTCTAAAACTTTTTTGTATGCTAGTCATCCTAGTAGAAGGAGGGACTTGCTCACCCATAAAATAAGCTTTGAACGGAACCATTCCCGCACTTGTAAACAATAATGTTGGATCACCAGAAGGAATCAAGGAAGCGCTTGGTTCGTTAACATGTCCTTGATTCTCAAAATATTTTATGTAGGATTCTCGGATTTTGGAGCTTTTCAAAACTGACCTTCTAATTTGACTTTTTGTTTATCCTGAAGATTGTATGGCACTCGAAATATACAGTCAATTTCGAATACTAAAACTATTCATAGCCAGAAAATACTACACATGCATTCTGTCCACCAAACCCAAAAGCATTAGATAATACGATATTCACTGGTACTGATCTCGCAACATTGGGGACGTAGTCCAAATCACATTCCGGGTCTGGATATTCATAATTTATAGTAGGGTGGATCATATTACTTGTTATCGAATTAATGCACACCACAGCTTCTAATGAACCTGAAGCTCCCAAAGAATGGCCTATCATAGATTTTGTCGAGCTTATTGGAATTTGGTATGCATGTTCCCCGAACGCTCTTTTTATAGCCTTAGTTTCAACAAGATCATTCAAAGGAGTAGATGTTCCATGAGCATTTATATAGTCAACATCTTTTTTCCTAATACCACTGTCTTCAAGCGCTATTTCTATAGCTCTGGCCGCAGCTGAACCATCCTCTTTGGGTTGCACAAGATGAGAAGCATCAGAAGTACACCCAAAACCCTTTACTTCAGCCAGGATTCTAGCCCCTCTTTTAATAGCATGTTCTAATTCTTCCATAACAATTATTCCTGAACCCTCAGCAGGAATAAAACCATCCCTAGTACTATCAAATGGTCTGCTTGCTTTAGCCGGTTCTGCATTCTGAGTCGTTAGAGCCTTCATAACAGCAAATCCTCCTAATCCTAGTTCACTGATCCCTGCTTCCGCTCCTCCTGTAAACATCACGTCGGCCATTCCAGAACGTATCACGTTGAATGCTTCCCCTATAGCCTGATTTGAAGCCGCACAGGCAGTGACAGCAGTAGAGCTGTATCCTTGTGCCCCAATGAATCTACTGAGGTTAGCTGTTGCCATATTAGGCAATATCATAGGGAAAAAAAATGGAGACATTTTCATGCCACCCCTAGCAGCCAGTATTCTACTGTTTGCTTCTAATGTGGGGAATCCTCCATTTCCATTGCCTAATATCACCCCAACCCGATAACTATCTAATTTTTGAATATCTATCCCCGAACTAGTTAATGCCTCTTTCCCTGCAACTACTGCTAATTGAGAAAATCTTGCCATACGCCTAGCCTCTTTAGGGTCTATCGCAATCGTAGGATCAAAATCTTCAATTTCTCCAGCGATTTGGCAAGTATAGTTAGTAGGATCACATAAAGTCATTGGACCTATGCCTGATTTCCCATTAATGGAATTATCCCAGAACTCTTCTACTGTCCCTCCATTGGGACTTACGGCTCCTAATCCAGTAATTACTACTCTTTTCATTTCCACGGAATGTTTCTCCTTGTTTGATGCATTTGATTAATAGACCTCAGACTCAATACACAGCAGATATTCTCTCACTTCCGCACATGAAAACAATGAACCAATAGACAGTATAAGATCTCCAGAGCCCAAATCATTCCTTATAGTCTCAATAGCATCTTGTATTGAATCAGCAACAGTTATTGAACTACGACACTCGGTAAAGTTTTTTCTGATACATTCTGGGTCTAAAGCCTTGGGATGACGACTTTTAATTAACTTAATGGAATCAGGGTCATAGCCACTAATCAAATTACAAATCCCATCAATATCCTTATCTTTAGAGAGTCCGAGTAATACTCCAAACTTGTTGTATTTAAACAATTTTGTAACGGAGTCCATAACTAATTTAATTGACTCATAAGTATGTGCTCCATCTAATATTATCTGCTGAGACTCAATTTCTATAACTTCCATTCGACAAGGCCATGACACAGAAGAAACTCCTTTCTCTATGTGTTCGCTTTCTATAGGCCATCCCTTTCGTTTCAATTCATTGACCACGCCTAAAGACGTCAAGACGTTCTCTGCTTGATGATCGCCAATAAGAGATGTTCTCAATTCCCCTACATACACAGGAGAATCTACAAGTATATGCTGCCAAGTATTATCAATTTCAATTAAAGAAGAAGAACTGGTATCGGAGATATTTATAAGACATGAATCAGTTTCATCGCAAACACCCTTTATGACATTTATCACATCATATGTTTGAGGAGAAACTACTACAGGAGTATTAGGTTTTATTATCCCTGCTTTCTCTCTGGTTATGGACTCTATGTCAGAACCTAATATATTCATATGGTCATAACCCAAAGCTGTTATCACACAAACTTCGGGCTGAACCACATTCGTAGCATCCAATCTACCGCCCAAGCCAACCTCTATCACACTTACATCAACTGATTCTTTTGAAAATATATAGAATGCGAGAACCGTAATATATTCAAATAACGTAAGCCTGGTTTTTGAAATATTTTCACACCATTTTTCATGATGAACCCACAATAATTCAAAATATTCCCCAAACTTGCTTTTATCTATAGGCTGACCATTTATTCTAATACGCTCAGTAAAAGAATGTAGATGAGGAGACGAAAAGAAACCTGTCTTTAAACCCGTTGCTCTAAGAACACTTTCGCAGATAGCTGACACACTACCTTTCCCTTTAGTCCCAGCCACATGTATGCATGAAACATCTAACTCAGGGTTATCTAAATAACTCAAAAATGTTTCTACCCGAGACAGATCATAAATAGTTTTCTGGCGTGGACCGGACAAGTCAGTCCTTTCTAGATCAATTAATGACATTAATTTCACCAAAGAATCATCGTAACTCATGCTTTGACAGAATCCTTTACCATTGGTTTTTATCCCCAAACAACACCTTGAATGCCAATGAATATTTAATGCTCTGAACATGTTGAATATTGTTAAAAAGAAGACGAGGTTCAAAACCAAATAATTTCTCCACAGCATCGTCCGAAGAAGTCATATCGGATCTCAAATATTGACCGAAAGAGAAGCTTAACGGACTAATATCAGACCATAAAGACGAAAAAATCTTAGAAACCCAATCAGGAATTTCTATTACAGGGCTATATGGAATCACAGTACCAACGAACCTATTCCTGATTATGGTGAACAAATCCGCGTAAGAAATAGATTCCGGACCTACTAAATCAACTACCTTCCCGGACATGTCATCGTTGACCGCTGATCTCACAATACATTGAGCTACATCTGACACGTGAATAGGTTGCAAGATTGATTCTGGATCTCCATACATCAGTTTAAACGGGAAGATTTTCATCAGTGAAGCACAATAATTTGTAAAAGAATCCCTTGGACCAAAAACATGAGGCAGCCTTAATACAGTAGATTCCGCCGTCCCACGGGTAACTACATTTTCCGAAAGATATTTACTTTTTAAAAATACATTACTATGATCCTGCGATCCTCCTACAGCGCTGATATGCACTATTTTTCTGACGCCCGCATCTTCTCCTGCCTCGACTAAATTGACTACAGATCCTACGTTATTCCTCCGATATCCTTCAGCATTATGTCCGAAAGGCAATGTGCCTGCCACATTGATTACAGTATCCACTCCTGAGAAAATATACGGAAGACTCTTTGGGTTTAGTAGATCCCCATAATGAATTTTTGCACTAGAAGATTTTATTCGATTTTCAGTACCAGGGGTACGAACTAAGCATTTGAATTCTAGTCCTTCGTCGCTCAATTGTTTAACAACTTCGCTTCCTATAAAACCAGTAGCTCCAGTAACAAGAATCAATTCACACTCCTAGCAAGCATATTCAAATCTTGAAAACGCTAATATAATTCCGGAATCCTACCACTAAAATTAGTCATAACTTAACAAATTCTGACGTCTATAGTATATAATACCTAGCGGATTTAATATAATTACTAATATCTAAAAAAGAACACATACGAGAAAATATGAGCAAAATTAAAAAAGTAGTAATGGTTCAACCAGCATCAGCTGGAGGCAATTTTGAATATATGGCCATACCCCGCCAGGGTATGTTATTTCTTTCTGCAGCATTAGCTCAGTGGGAAGGAGATTACCTATACGAGAGAAGTATATGGTTCGAAGACAGATCCGGTCTTATGGATCCAGATAAAGACCTTGAAGGCGTAGACATTTTAATGATTACTGCCTTAATTAATGAAACACCCAGAGCTTTCCAAATAAGCAGAGAAGCACGCCAATATCATCCCAACCTAATAATAATCGGAGGCGGGCCTCAAATGAGTCCTCTTCCTGAAGAAGCGTTCAAATACGGATCATTCGATGTCATCGTAAACAGAGAAGGTGAAGACATTATTGGTCAATTATGTGATGTTCTATTAAACAATGCCGCTCAAAAAGAATCATATTTGGAAAAGATTCCAGGAATCACTTTCTTGAAAGGCGATAAAATTGCACAACTCGTACAAACTCCTCGAAGGGGTCTGGTTGCCCCAGATTTTGCGGAACTCCCAGATTACAGGTCAATTAAAGACCTAACACCGCAAACCCCCTTAACTGGAGGCGTACTTGAGACCACCAGAGGATGTACAGAAAATTGCTCTTACTGCCAAGTGATACAACAATTCCTTGGGTATAGACTTATAAGCAGAGAAACCGAGCTTAAAAGAATAGACCAAATTCGGGAACTAGCAGAAGATGGGCTAATCCATAAAGGACAAAATGGAAACATAAGCATTTTCATATCTGATGATTTACATGCCCCTCCTTTAAGAGCTATAAAATTTAGAGATGAACGTCTTGAACGACTGAAAAACTGGAAAGGTCATACAGACAACATGTATATGATCTGCCAAGCCAGAGCAGAAGTTGGTCAGGATATGGAACTTGCGAATGCTATGCAGGATGCAAACATAAAGATGTTGTATTTAGGAGTAGAATCGGATAATGCAGAAAACCTTAAACTTGTCAGGAAGCGACAAGATCCAGGGCAAATGCATACTGATTTAACTACTCTAAACGGTATGGGGTTTAGCGTAGTGGCTATGACTATAATAGGACTTCCATACGATACCGAAGAAAGTATAATGAGCTTAGCTGATTGGGTAACCCAAGTAAGTAATTACCAAACTGCTAACCTTCTTACTCCTCTACCTGCTACATCCAACTGGACAGATCTGCAACCCTTAAATGAAAAAGGCGAACTTCTAAAAGAAGGAGAACTGAGACCTTACCACCTCTACACAGGGCGAAGATTTGTTCATTACGATGAGAGATGGTCAATGCAAGAAAGCGAAGAACTATTCGAAAGATATTCTGCAAAATTGCGTTCAATAGACAATCTGTATGGAAGGATATTCCGCATGCTACGAACATACAGGATGCGTCTAGCAGCCACCGGAAGAGAACTATCTGATTCAATAGGATCTAGAATTGGTGAGCTATCTGAATTAGTACGGGAATCTAGCGAGTCAAAGAATGTTGTACCAGCAAAAACAATTGAAAACTTACTGGACAGTCTGAGGGCAGCTAGCCAACCACTATCTAATGCTAGGACAGAGTTATCTGAAAATATTTCTTCCAAACTGCAAGAAGTTAACAATCTTTATCGTGATTTAACAACTTCTGGAGAATCGGACAAAAATCAAGATGCATCCGTATTAGAATCCACAGTGACAGAGCTAAATGGGTTACTGGGATCTTTAATGTCAGATACAAAACCTCAAACAGAAACTCCTTAAATAAACATTATCTGCTATGAAAGAAACCAGAGTTGTAATAACTGGCATCGGTACGATCAATCCTTTAGGTCATAATACCGAAAACACTTGGCAGCAGATTATCAACGGTGAAAGTGGTGTGGATTTTTTGACATCCTTTGACACAGAAGGATTCGACACAAGATTCGGAGCAGAAGTAAAAGGATTTGTTCCTGAAGATAAACTAGACCGTAAAGACGCCAGAAGAATGGACCGCTTTGCCCAATTCGCCTGCGTAGCTGCTTTGGAAGCTTGTGAATCAGCAAACTTATCTCCTCAAACTTTAAAACCATACGAGTTATCTGTAATTATCGGTAGTGGTATAGGAGGTATCGTCACTTTATCAGAGCAGCACAATATATTGTCTGAAAAAGGACCTAGGCGAGTATCACCCTTCTTAATACCAATGATGCTAGGAGATATGGCATCTGCGCAAGTTTCTATGATGACTGGAGCTATGGGTGCAAATTACTGCGTAGTATCTTCCTGCTCTTCTGGAGCCGACGCTATAGGGCAAGCATGGTATGCAATAAAAAGTGGACAATCAGAAATAATCCTAGCAGGAGGGGCCGAGGCTCCACTTACTCCCATTGCAGTCGCCGGATTTAACAGCTTAAGGGCCTTATCTAGATTTAATGAAAACCCTAAACAAGCTAGTAGACCATTCGATATAAAACGAGACGGCTTTGTAATGGGCGAAGGTTCAGCAATACTTGTTCTTGAGAGTGAGGAACACGCTATCAACAGAGGAGCCACTCCTCTGGCAATATTAAGCAGCTATGGTTCATCTTCAGATGCGCACCATCTTACAGAACCGAACCCAACCGGTAAAACGGCAGCACAAGCGATTAATAATGCATTGTCAGCCGCTAAAATTTCACCTGATCAGATAGACTACTTGAACGCTCATGGGACATCAACACCTTTGAATGACACACAAGAAACTAAAGCCATAAAACTTGCTCTTGGAGAAAGTTCATCCAATCTACACATAAGTTCTACCAAATCTATGACTGGCCACTTGCTGGG
>CEUS01283431.1_pt1 | contig 29333 bp, 21 predicted proteins | sample 427031 | NCBI WGS metagenome assembly CEUS01 (sample SAMEA2622837, study PRJEB7988) | marine metagenome | biome: marine biome (ENVO:00000447); feature: marine epipelagic mixed layer (ENVO:xxxxxxxxx); material: "saline water (ENVO:00002010), including plankton (ENVO:xxxxxxxx)" | depth 140 m | reverse complement strand
TCCTGTCGCGTCTTAATATCAATGCTTACAACATCAGCCGTTACGGTACCCTTCGTGCTACTGCTCCAAGCCTTCGGAAAACCTATGAGAGGCATTATCTGTGGTTCCGTCATGTGGGCATGAAACCGTTCAATCGACCATCCTCGACCAAAAGGAAATCGTTCTTCGTGCACATTATCTGCACCCCACTGTTGCAAACGAGTCATTGCCCACTTCTTTGCCTCTTCGATCGCAGGTGAACCAGTAAGCCTTGGGCCATATACATCACTCAACCACCCCACCACATCCATTACCTGCGATCGCTGCAGGCCTTCTTCCTTAATAGCTTGAATCACTACGGCGTCATGTTCCTGTGCTGAAATAGAAGAAACAATTGTCATCCAAGCCATGACGAAAGAGACAACAATAAACTTATTTGCCATCATATTGATGAGTTATTGAAGGACAGTGCCATCAGCACCAACGGTAAGTAAGAGCGCATTGTTTCCGACAACAGTGTTAAGAGGTGTACCATTTGCTGTCACGCCATCTACCACTCGTCCATCAGCAGGACGGTTCATAACTTCAGCAACGCCCGTAGCTATGGGATTTCGTCTACATTCGTTCTCATCATGAACAGTCAGCGTGGTCTGAACATTTACGGGAACATCATTAAAAGTAGCAACGAACCTGTTTGCAGACATTTTGATTAAGGAAACATGCTCTGGATCAAACTCGGAAGTCTGACTATTATCCCGCCAACTTGGACGAACATGCGTTCCCGTAGTACCCAAACGCATTAAACAATCGTTAATATCGTCACTCTCTCCGACGGACGAAGCTAACGTACTACTTAAAGCGATTTCTACAGTAGTTATACTCGTGGGTACGGTTCCACGCGGTGTCTCGTCACATTGGCTCGCGAGAGAGGCAATCACTGGTAACAAAACCCAAGTTTTGCTGAAATTTTTAGACATTTATCGTCTCATTAACAATATCTTGATCAGATTTTCGCACAAAGCGTGTCTTCAAGCTGTCTTTCTAATTACTAAGTTAACAATTACTGACCCTTAATTATCAAATGAAAACCTTCCAGCGACCGATATAACTGAGTGAAAGTGCTCCAACTGACAATCAATGAGGTAAACATGTTAAAAAAATTGCTTACTCTGCCTTTTGTAACATTTTTTTCATTATCGTGTGGTTTCGTTGCCGGTATTCTACTTGCCCCGTCTTCAGGAAGCGAAACGAGGTCACAAATGTCTTTGTTCATGGAACAAAATCAACACACGATCAAACAAGGGTTCTTAATTGGACAGGAAACCTTTGCGCATGTAATCGATTTCTTAGGAGCTGAAGAACTCGTGTTCAAGAATGACGGCGACTAAACTTGGAAATGTATAGGGAAAAAATAACTTTCTTTTTAAGACATCGCTTCAACCCCGATCATGTCGAACCATCCATCAATATTAATACTTTCCAAGATCACTTTTTCGACATTCATCTTTTTGTTGGGAACAGCAAACTCCTGGGCACAAGACAATGAAAATAAACTGGGGTGGTCTGACACAGCCGAATTAACTGCTGTTTTTACCGAAGGTAACTCTGCAGCAAGAACCATCGGTTTTAAGAATGAATTGATATACAAATGGAACAACTCCACTTTTACAACTGATATCGGTAGCCTGCGCGCCGAATCAACAGAAGTGATCCGTTCCGCGGTAGGAGACTCACCGAAAAATTTCCAAATCGTAAAGAATTCCGTGACATCTCTGACCGCGAAAAGTGATTATGCGCGGGCTCGCTACGATCAAGCGATGAGCCCTCGTACATTCTGGTACACAAGCTCGGGATGGGAAAGGAATACATTTGCAGGAATTCAAAATCGGTATTCAATTGGTGCAGGACTTGGAAACACCTTTTTTGAGACAAATCGTACAGGTCTTCGAACATCGTATGGCGTGAGCTACACCATTCAAGATGATGTGATCGAGAATCCTGAAGGACAGAACAGATTTGCAGGCATTCGCTTATCTTACGATTACGATTTGACGTTCAATTCGAATACCACATTTACCAGTGTGCTTCTTGCAGATGAAAATCTCTCAGACGTTTCTGACTTTCGCATAGATTTTGTCAATTCAATTGCCGTTAATCTCGTTAGCCAATTAGCTCTGAAATTTAGCTGGCAGCTTCTTTACGACTTTCAGCCGTCTCTTATAGCAATCCCTTTAGTAAATTTTAAAAATATACCATCTGGTTCAATCGTAAATATCGACTTAGACCGCATGGACAACCTCATCACCTTTGCCCTAGTAGCGAACTTCTAGTTAATAACGTTTCAGTCATCAGAAAACGAACTGGCAAGCTTATTTCAGTCTCCTCTTACTAAGTGATAGTAGTCATTCTCGACAGCTTTGTTAAAATAGTACATATGATGCGCATTAGTTAAAGTGCATGACAACCACCGTGGGAGGTGACTATGGCAAATCGCGGTCGACCAACTCAGACAAAACGTCAGAGAGAACGTGCCCGTCTTGAGCGTTCAAAAATGAAAGATCAGCGACGCGCTGACGTTCGTGCACGTCGAGAAGCGGCCCCGCCCCGCCCGACTGACCATGATGCGGACTTGGCTGGTATGGTAGCCGGACCTCAGGCGCCTCCAGATTGGCAGCAAGAATTTTTGGACGAAGAACAAAAAGCCAAGGAAGCTGCAGAACTGAATAGCGACGAAAAATAACAGGGACTTTCGTCGCAAGAACTGAGGTGTGGTACTACCTTCATACCACACCTTATAATTTGATCACTTTCGGCTGATATTTTAATTTCAAAACCCAACACTCACTTAAGCATCTTCAATAATAGCGATGTGCCGTTTCGTTTTTGCCTCTTCAGATAACGGTAGCCTCAAGTCCAACATCCCGTTAGCAAATCGGGCAGACACCGCCTCCGTATCAACCTTTGACGGTAGTCTAAAGGCTCGCTCGAATCGGCCATAAATGATCTCAGATAAATACGAATCAGCGCCATTATCTTTGGTTTTTCTCTCACCTGTGACCGTCAAGATATTGTCATTCACGTCGACACTAACATCATTTGTGTCGATCCCAGGAAGAGCGACTTTAACGTTCCAGCCATCGGTGTCTGAAGTGATTTCAGTCGCAGGAACCATCGGCCGTCCATCTGTAGTCTCGCGTTGGGTTCGGTAAGAAAAGATATTATCTAGACCTCGATTTAAATTAATCAAGTCATCAAACGGATTCCATTGAGTCAAACTCATCATTTTTTACTCCCTTCATAAAATGTTATAAAAACAACATAAATATTATTACTCATATAATATGAGTTGTGTCTACTCATATTATAAAAATTTAAATGTTTCTGGTTTTTCTTTCTTCGTGTGAAAAATTTTGGGGCGGTCAAGGGGGACGCTTCTTAGTACTCAGCTGATTTCTTCTCGTACCAATAATTGAGACCGGGATCCCTTAATGTCTGAAAAATTTCGTCCCGACTCTCCCACACCGAAAGGCGTTGAATATCAATACCAGCTAAATCACAAAACACGAGGGCGAAAGCAATCGCATATTCTTCCGGAAAAGCTGAACCTGACAAGCCTTGTACGAGGTCCACGTAACTACTGTTCTCTTCGACTATCCAAACCGCGGCCTGCTCGACCTCGAACGCCCTCGGTGGATATAAGGTCGGTGAATCATCGACTGTATAGGTTCCTTCTTGGATATGATCCATGAGATTAGCAACATCCGTAAAGGTGCTTCGTGGAAGGACTCGTAGCTGGCGGTCTCCACTTGGCCATGCGAGATCCTTTTGAAGTGACACGACCCGAAAAGACCATGTCACCCAAGCATCCGTATCAAGCAATACCCAAGCATCTCTACGCGAGACAAAATCGGTCACAGATTCTTCTGTCTGAAAAAAAGTTGCCGCCGGAGAGGTAACCACAACCGTTTGATTTAAACGTCGCCGAATACGAAACTCCACTGTTAAGTCTTTAAGAACCACAGACCCAATCTCCAACATTCCATCGTCTAGCCCTCGAAATAAATCAAGATGCTGGATGCTATCCCCTACACCCTCGCTCCCTGCTTGAAAGAAAAACAAGTGCTGGGTCGGGAGAAACTCATGTAGTGCTTTTAAATGAAATCCTGCCTCGTTCCACTCTCGCATCACCTGTCGCACTGACATGACGTGATCGGCCTTAATTTGGTCCCCTGTCCCGTCCTCTCCACGATATTCCAAAAGAGCGACTTGACCGCTAGTCGACAACGACTTCTTAATTTCAGACAACATAACCTTTGGCTTAGACATTTCATGGTAGACATCTGCCATGATCACCCAATCGACTTCTCCCGCTGGCAACTGCAAATCAGTTGAGGTTCCAAGCACGGGCTGAATACCATCAACACCTTCATCAGCAGCTATTTCCACCATAATTTCAAGCATTTCAGGCTGAATATCTTCACAGTAAACAACCCCGCCAGGCTGTACAAGCCTAAATAGACGACGCGCATAATATCCCGAACCACAGCCAACATCGGCAACGACATCACCAGGCTTTAACTGCATGACCTCAAGTACTTTCTCCGGCTGTTCTTCTGTCTCTCTACTATCTCGTTCTAGCCATTCAGCGCCACGAAAACTCATAAAGTCTGCGGGAACACGTTGGTGTGCGCTGTCCTGAATTTCTTGTGACAACGCTGGAAGACAATCGAAGATTAACAACCAAATAATAGCTACGCCTATCAACCTGTTCGTCAAAGACACCATGTGTCTACTACTCCTCTAACAAAAACGACGGTATTTAAAACGGATTCCACAAGTCTATGCCACCCCATGGTATCCTCGATACTTGCGTCGTTCATAATATCTCTTGAATTCATGCGAAATACACCTAGGCAATACTCGTGTCTCCTCGCTGTTGGTCTATTAGTCTTAGCGTCACTACTTTCACCTACTGCTTTTGCCCAATCTATAGACAAACCCTCAGAATTCTTTGGATTTAAAATCGGGACGGACGGTGAATTAGCGCGTTATCCAAGGGTTCTAGAATATTTCCGCCACCTTGCTGATCTGTCTGACCGTGTTGACTTTGAAGAGAGGGGCAAAACAACAAACAATAATCCGTACGTACTTGTGAAGTTCAGCTCCCCAAAAAACTTAGCGCGGCTGGACCGATTAATCGAAATTAACCACAAACTCTCTGACCCTCGAAAAATTTCTCCGGATCACGCAAAACTATTAACGGAAGAAGGTGTTCCATTCTATTTCCTTTACGCCACGATCCATTCAAATGAGGTTGGGAACGGGCAAAGCATCATCGAAATAGCGCACCGGCTTGCAACAGAAAATTCTGCAGAAATCAATGAAATCCTTAACAACACCGTTCTTCTTTTAGTACCTTCGCAAAACCCTGACGGACAAGTTCTTGTGGTTGATCATTGGTATGAGACCCAAGGAACAAACCATAGTCGCCTTTACCCTGATCTCTATCATCGCTACACAGGCCATGACGATAATCGCGACTGGTTTATGTTTACCCAAAAGGAAACACAATTAGCCATCGAGATCCATAAAGAATACAAACCTCAGGTTACCCATGACATGCACCAGATGGGACCCCACGGCGCTCGAATCTTTGTGCCCCCTTTTCAAGAACCATATGACCAAAATATTCATCCTCTCCTCATCAAAGGACAAGAACAAATCGGCACAGCAATGTCGTCAGCATTGATTAGCGCAGGTAAAAAGGGAGTAATCTACGATGACCAGTACGATCTGTGGTCACCAGCAAGACAGTACATGCTGTACCATGGCCAACCACGGATCCTTACAGAAATCGCAAGCGCCCGTTTAGCCGATCCCTTTTATAACCTGACGGGTCTTGGGCGGCCCTTAGGCCCTCAACGGCCACGGGCTAATTTCCCCGTACCGTATGACAAGAATGTATGGCGACTAGCTGATATTGTTGACTACGGGCAGATTATCGTGTTCGCCGGCCTTCAACAAATGGCGAAATATCGATCGCAATGGCTTGAAAATTTTTTTAAGGTTCATAAAGATTGGGTCGACTACAACCAAAGCCCCCATGCATTTGTGATTCCGGCCACACAACACGATCCTTTCGAAACCTTCAGGCTTCTTTCAATACTTGATTTTGCGGAAGTTGAAATACATCGCGCAAAAACTGCCTTTACGGTAGACGGGGAAACGTACCCCAAAGAGTCTTGGCTCATTCAGCTCGCCCAACCATATGGCGCGTTTGCAAAGACCATGCTGGAAAAACAATCGTACCCGGATCTGAGACGTTATCCGGGTGGGCCTCCCGTTCCCCCATACGACGTAACAGCACATACACTTGGTTTGATGATGGGAGTCGACGTTAGAAAAATAGAAGAACCCGTGAAAGGTAATTTCGAACTTCTCTCAGAAATTATCGTTCCCCAGACACCGTTTCCCTCAAAACCTAAATGGGCTTATGCTATTTCTCCATCATCGAACGCGAGCTTTGTGGCCACCTCACGTCTACAGACTGCTGGTATTCAGATCTTTCGGGCAGCCAGCGAAGTCACTTTATCGGAAGATAAAACGTTTAATCCTGGTACGTGGATTATTCCTGCTACTGAACAGGTTGAGGATATTCTTAGAAAAGTAGCCAACCAAACAGGGCTGTCAGTATCAGGGCTCGACCAACCACTACCAGTTCACGCTTATCGACTCAAGACCAAACCACGTGTGGGGCTATGGCGCGCTGCAAACAATATACCGGCTGGTTGGATGAAATGGCTTTTCGAAGAATATGAAATTGCCCACCAAGATATTTCAGCTCATGACTTTTCAAGACCTTTGTCTGATAAATACGATGTCATCGTACTGCCTTCAGGAACCACCCGCCAACGCATTGTTACCGGGCTTAATCCTCGTCGCCACGACGACTCGTGGAGTTGGGCGTTTGGAATCGGTGAAAGCGGTTGGGTACAGCTCCGCCAATGGGTTTTAGACGGCGGCACTCTTATTGCCTTAGGTAATGCCGTTGAAACAGCACGCGAACTTCTTAATCTTCCAATAGAACCAGTATTACCAAGTGCGAACCTAGCTACAGTAACTACCTCGAGATCAACTAACGATCAAGCGTTACCAGAAAGTGAATTAACGCGTCGCCTCACAAATGCATTTCGGAATCCTGCTGAATCTACAGCTACATTACGCGACGCCGTCGATCCAACATCTGTTTTTTATTGTCCAGGCTCCCTACTCAAGCAGGAACATAATCCAAATCATCCAGTTGGATTCGGCATGCCAACAAATTGGCCCATATTCTTCCGTCTTGATCAGGCGTACAACCTAACCTCGAGCTTCAACATCGGAGCTGAAATAATATCTCGCTATCCTGATGTTCAAGATATGACTGCCAGTGGCTGGCTTTTAGGGGGAGAACTTCTCCGAAATAAAGTAAACGTCGCTTCCTTCGCAGTAGGTCAGGGAAACGTCGTAACCCTGGGGAGTCAAGTGACATTCCGCGCACAAACTCGAGCTACTTTTAAATTATTGTTCAACGCAATCTTTCAAAATCAGTCAACCTTAATTAACCAAGAACAATTAGCTACACTGGATTGATAGCTGGTTCATTGGATAATCGATCGGGGCACTTATTTTCTAAAACCTGCAATCGGATTAGCTTTAAGGTGATCCAAGATCAATGAGTGCATCATAGAAGGGTGCGTAATAGGTGCTAGATGTCCAACCTTCTCAAGGGATCGTAGTTTTTTGCTCCCGATACCTTCTGCTAACACTTTAGTAATTTTCTGTGCAGTTGGCGTTCCAACGGTTCCAGCAGAAACAAGAATCGGTTGTTTCAACTGCGCATATTCTTTTAGCAGATACGGAGTCTCAAAAATGGCTCGGAACTCTAAAGGTAACTTTGAAATTACGCGGGACAATTCATTCTGGACACGACTAGGTAACGCCACCCAAGAACCTTCACCTTGCCAATAGTCTAGAAACACCCTAGCCGCATCGACATACCGGCCATTGTTTATTTTATTTTGCAAAACCAACGACAGGTCCATGATTTCTCGGGCGACACATCCGAGTCCTTCAGTTCTTGTCAGTTGAAACACAACGGGTTCATGTAAAACCAAACTTCTTATCCGTTCAGGAAATTTCATGGCAACGGCAAGAGCAACCACTCCTCCATAGGAATGTCCCACGACATGAATCTCAGTCTCTATTTTATCTAGCAGTGATTCAACGAGCATAACCTCGTCATCGATGGAAAACGTTTCTGGGTTGGCAGGAAAATCCGTGTCCCCGTACCCCAACAGATCTGGAGCCACGATTCTAAAACTGTCGCGAAGACTTTTAATAATAGGATGCCATTGTCGCTTAGAAGAACACGAACTGTGCAACAAAAGAACTGGTTCACCACAACCGACATCGTCGCAACCGATTTGCATCATGCTTCCCGACTTGTAGACGATTCTGAACCGTTTGAGAATTTGTCTAAGACTTCCCCTGCCCCTTCAACGACACTAGACGTGTCAATCGTCTCGCGTAACGGAATCTCTTGCAGAAACCACGCCAAGACAAACCCAAGGACCATCGGCGGAACTGCCCAGATAAACACAGTGTTTATTGCTAGCTCAACAGATTCAATCACCCCAGATGAGACCGCTTGGGGCAACGACCGAATAACTTCAGGACTGCTTAGAAATTCACTCAACCGCCCACCAACCTTCTCTAGAGCCTCTGGAGGCACTCTGGACGGAAGATCAGCAGCTAAACGATAATTCATAATCGAACCGAACACAGCCACACCAAACGACCCGCCCATTTGCCTGAAAAATTGCGCAGCCGACGTGGCCACACCTAGATCGCTATGATCAACGGCATTTTGAACAACAAGAATTGTGACTTGCATCGTGGACCCAACACCCAAACCCATAATTAACATATAGAGTGAACTAGCAAAGAAAGATGTCTCGGCAGTCATTAGGGATAACAAGAACATCCCGACAGCGGCAAATGCTAGCCCCCCGATCGGCCAAATCCGATAACGTCCCGTATGACTAATGACGCGTCCAGACCCAACCGAACCAATCACTACCCCGGCTGTCAAAGGCAACAACAACAACCCTGAACTAGTTGCCGAAACACCCAAAACGACCTGCAAGAAAAGTGGAAGAAAGATAACACCCCCAAACATTCCGCAACCAGTCAGAAAACCGAGGGCCGAACTCACGCTAAATATGGAGTTCTTGAAGAGTCGCAATGGCAAAATCGGTTCGGCCGCTCTGTCCTCCCACCATATAAATATAACGAGCAAACTCATTCCGCTAATCAATAAAATTCGAATGATTGATGAAGACCATGGATACTCTGTCCCTCCCCAAACCAAAGCTAATAAAACTGCACTTACCCCACCCACCAAAAACAGAACACCTTCAATATCAATACGATGCGATCGATACACTGTGGGCAGACGAAGAACGCTCGAGGTAACAGCAAAAGCGACAATTCCGATTGGCAGATTAATCAAAAAGACCCAGCGCCAAGACATGTTGTCAACTATGAATCCACCTATAAGTGGACCAATGACGCTTGCAAATGCCCATGTCCCCGCCAACAGACCAATATACCGCCCGCGTTGTCGTGGAGACACCACATCTCCTACTACCGCAAACGTCATCGCCATTAGTCCACCAGCCCCTATACCCTGAACAGCTCTACAAAAAATTAGTTGCAACATTCCTTGTGCCAAACCGGCAAACAATGAGCCAGCCACGAACACTAAGATTGCGACTTGGAACATTAACCGCCGGCCATATAAATCACTAAGCTTTCCATACAGGGGTGTACTAACGGTTGTACTCAACAAATACGCCGTAACGATCCATGAGTAATAATCAAGGCCCCCAAGTTCGCCAACAATTTTAGGAAGTGCCGTAGCGACAATAGTCTGATCGAGTGCTGACAACAGTAATCCTGTCATCAACCCAGAAAAAATAAGCAGGATTTGTCTATGCGTGAATGGCTGTATTTGGGTTTTACTTGGAACCAGCGCAGTCAAATATAAGGAACCCTTTACGTTCAACAAGACGTGTGATCATCGGATCAATGTTGCAGGCTTTGCCGACATCAATTGAGAATAAAAATCGTTACCTTTGTCGTCAACTACTATAAAAGCGGGGAAATCTTCGACTGCGATTTTCCAGATCGCCTCCATACCAAGCTCTGGGTACTCGAGGACTCCAACATGTTTAATACTGTGATCTGCCAAGCGCGCAGCAGGTCCACCAATGGATCCTAAATAAAATCCCCCGTGCTTTTTGCATGATTCTGTAACCGATGCCGACCTGTTACCTTTGGCCAACATTACCATACTGCCTCCATGCGACTGAAAAAGCTCTACATAAGAATCCATTCGACCTGCCGTGGTTGGACCAAAAGAACCTGAAACCCGATCTTGCGGACGCTTCGCTGGGCCTGCGTAGTACACCATGTGGTCTTTAAGGTACTGCGGAAGTTCCTCGCCTTTCTCCAATCTTTCTTTCAATTTCGCATGCGCAATGTCGCGCGCGACAACCAGAGTTCCGCTCAAAGACAATCGGGTTGCTACGGGGTAAGAGCTGAGTTCTTTAAGGATTTCTGCCATGGGACGATCGAGATCGATCTTTACGACTCGCCCTTCCAGTTGATTATCGGCAACGTCTGGAAGATACTGAGCGGGATGCTCTTCTAATTGCTCAAGAAACACGCCTTCCCGAGTTATTTTCGCTAGAGCTTGTCTATCTGCCGAGCATGAAACACCTAATCCAACAGGACATGACGCTCCGTGTCGTGGGAGCCTGATGACTCTTGCATCATGCGCAAAATACTTGCCGCCGAATTGAGCTCCCACACCGATCTTTTGTGCAATTTCTAAAACTTGCTCTTCCATTCGGTGATCCCTGAAAGCTCGACCGTACTCGTTTCCTGTGGACGGCAAACGATCCAAATATCTGGCACTTGCCAATTTAACGGTTTTCATTGTGAACTCAGCCGACGTGCCACCAACAACCAGCGCCAGATGGTAGGGGGGACAAGCTGAGGTTCCGATTGTTTTTAACTTACTTTCAATAAATTCAAGCAAGGACTTTTCATTTAACAACGCTTTTGTCTCTTGGTACAAAAATGTTTTATTTGCCGAACCTCCCCCCTTAGCCACAAAAAGTAGCTCGTACTCATCACCGGGTTCTGCATAAATCTCAACTTGTGCTGGCAAATTAGAAGATGTATTTTTTTCAGTGTACATATCCTGCGGAGCAAGTTGAGAGTACCTCAAGTTTCGCTGTTCATAAGCATCAAAAATACCTTGGGATAAAGCTTTGGCATCGTTACCACCAGTTAGTACTTTCTCCCCTTTATGAGCCATGACGATGGCGGTGCCCGTATCTTGGCACCCGGGAAGGACCCGACCAGATGCAATGTTCGCATTGCGTAATAGTTCAAGGGCCACAAATTTATCATTCGGTGAAGCTTCCGAATCATCAAGAATAGATCTCAACTGCGCCAGATGTCCCGGTCGAAGAAGGTGTGCAATATCATCGAAAGCCTCGTGCGCCAACAACCTTAAAGCCTCTGGTTGAACCTTAAGAAATGCTTGACCTTCAATCTCAACCATTGTTACACCATCACTTGTTAGTTTTCGATACGGTGTGATATCGGGTTCGAATTCAAACAGTGGCTGGTAATGAAAATTTGTCGACATCTTCGGGTGGTTCTCCTTTTAACTAACGCCAATATAACCTACCTCATTATTTATAAGGTAGACCTACTACAATCTAGCTAGTCGGCTTGGCAATATTAACAGTCTGGATTTCGGTAAAACCAAGAAGACCCCAAGGCCCATTCTCTACACCAATTCCAGACCATTTAGCTCCTCCAAAAGGAGCATGGGGAAGAATGTTGAGATGTTGATTGATCCAGGTAGTACCACATTCGAGTCGCCCAGCTAATTCAACTGCTAAATCGGTGTCATTCGACCAAACCGACCCTCCCAAACCAAAATGGGTTTTATTAGCACAAGTAATTACATCTTCAACATTTTCGTACGGCACGATTGGCAAAACTGGACCGAATTGCTCCTCATCAACGAGCCGTGTGCCGTCCGAAATATCCCCAACAACAGTTGGTTGATACAAGTATCCAGCTTGTCCAACCGGGTTTCCACCAGTCACGATACGCGCACCGTGATCCCGTGCATCCTCAACAAGTTCAGTGACCCGTTCAAACTGTGGCTTATTATTTATAGGACCCATTTTTGTACTTTCGTCAAGACCGTTTCCGACTTGCACCTTTTTAGCAATTGAACTTATTTGTTGAAGAAAATCCTCATATTTTTCCGTCGGCACATAAACTCGCTTAATTGCGCTACATACTTGACCAGCATTTTCAAAAGCGCCCCAAAAAATCCGTTTCGCAATGGCAGCAGGCTCAACATCGGGAAGAATAATCGCAGGATCATTCCCTCCGAGTTCCAAAGTTACTCGTTTTAAATCGTCCGCTGCTGCCCGTGCTACGAGTTTTCCAGCTGAGACAGATCCAGTAAAAGAAATTTTTCGCACCAAAGGATGAACCGTCATCTTGGCACCCAAGGCATCACCTCCTGATACAATATTCAACACTCCAGCCGGAACAACATTTCTCAATATTTCTCCAAGTAATAGAGTCGACAACGGAGTAAAAGGAGATGGCTTAAGAACCATAGTATTACCCGCTAAAAGCGCGGGAGCTATTTTCCAAACAGCTAAGGATACGGGGTAATTCCATGGAGTAATTGCTGCCACCACACCACATGGTTTCCGATGAACTTCAATGCGGACACGATCATTGTCAAGCGCGATCTCGACCGGACATTCCAGCTTTGAAGTGTAGTCAAACCATTTCGCGGAACCCCGTATTTCAATACGTGAACTAGCCAAGGGTTTACCCTGCTCTAATGTCAATAGGTTGGAAAGTTGTTCCGCATGCCCATTAATAGCTTCGGCGCAAGCTCGGAGGACCTCTCTTCTGCGTTCAGGGCTTTTTCGCCATTCTGTGAAAGCTCTTTCTGCTGCAAGCATCGCCTCGTCGAGTTGTTCAGGAGAACATTCTGGAGCAGAATTAAAATTCTCGCCCGTAGCTGGATTAATCACATCTATCGTTTGGTTAGATGCGGCGGGTTTTCCGCCGATAGTCATTTCGAATGAGGCAGTAGAGGGCACTGACATCAGGACTCCTTTGTTTGACAGCTTCGACACCTGAACATTGCACAAGTATAGTCTGGGTTCTTCTCGTCTAGACCGGTTAAACTAGAACAACATTATGAATACTTTTGGTTTTATAGTCCTCGTAGCGATCCTTGGAGAGTACGTCTTATCCTTCACATCGACGTTTCTAAATCTTAGGGCACAAAGTCCAACCGTACCCAAGGAATTTGAAGCCACTTATGAACCGCAAGAGTACCAACGCAGTCAAGACTACACACGCACTCAGACACAATTTGGAGTGATTACCAATACGATTCAATTGGTTATATTTCTGTTGTGGTGGTTCGGTGGTGGATTTGACTGGCTCGACCAGATCATTCGGGGGTTCGGGTACAACTCTATTATTAATGGCCTCCTTTATATTGGCTCCTTATGGTTAGCAACTACTCTGCTCGCGTTACCTTTTAATATTTATTCAACTTTTGTTATCGAACAGAAATACGGTTTTAATCGCACAACTCCTGCAACTTTTTTCTCTGATCAACTGAAGGGACTCGTGCTAACCATCCTTTTGGGAAGCATTCTTGTGTCTGTCATTTTGGCGTTCTTTGAATGGAGCGGTTCCGCTGCCTGGCTCTGGTGCTGGTTAGCAACAAGTTGTTTTCTTCTCGTTGTCCAATTTGTTGCGCCAACATGGATTATGCCAATTTTTAACACTTTCACTCCACTCAGATCCGGTGAACTGCATGAAGCGATTCTCAATTGCTCTCGTAAAGCTGATTTTCCGCTAAAAGAAATTTTTGTCGTCGATGGTTCTCGTCGCTCGTCGAAAGCGAACGCTTTCTTTACTGGCTTTGGAAAGAATAAACGTATCGGTCTCTTCGACACACTTGTTGAAAATTACAGTGTGGGCGAGCTTGTCGCTGTAGTAGCTCACGAGATAGGCCACTATAAAAAGAGACACATTCTTAAGAGCATGATTCTGAGTCTTCTCTACAGCGGGGCAATGTTTTTTTTACTCGCTTTAGTTTTGCAACAACAGGGTCTTTTTGATGCGTTCTACATGAGCAACTCATCACTTTACGCCGGTTTCGTATTCTTCGGTCTACTGTTCACACCAATTGAGCTAGTGCTTTCCCTGTACATGAATAGAAGCTCGCGAAAAAACGAATTCGAAGCTGATGCCTTCGCCGCGGAAACAACTGGTCGCGAAGAAGACCTAATTTCAGCTCTAAAGAAGCTGTCGGCCGACAGCTTGTCCAATCTTACACCCCACCCCTTACATGTGTTCTTAAATTACTCGCATCCTCCTGTTTTACGCCGCATTGAAGCACTGAGGAGAAACGCAGAAAACAAGTTGGAATCTGTGAGTAGTTGAACGTCTATCTGTTCCGATCAAAAAACTAAAACAGTGTTCATCGCTGAGTTTCACGGATGGCGCGAAACTCGCTTGTTGGACTCCACGCCGGCCATTTATTTCCCGTTGCCAAGTGAACACCCATTTGATAATAAAACGCTAGATCCTCAATTGCTCCAGAGAGATCCCAATCGGGTTTTACTTCATCTGAAAGAGCGTGATAATCCTCAGCAGTGTACTGTCGACGTTTTTCAATGCCATACCCGTCTGGTTTGTCGTAATAAATAATGCCTGGATCTACGTAGAAAGCCGGAATTCCTGCACTTGCAAAGGAAAAATGGTCTGACCGATAATAGAAACCCTTTTCGGGTTCAGGGTCAGGTTTTAATTCACGCCCCCGTTCTTCAGCAACAATTGCTGCCACAGCGTCAAGCTCAGATTGCCCCATTCCTACAATCGTCAAATCACGAGTGCGACCCCAAGTATTAAGCACATCCATATTTAGAGCAGCGACCGTTTTTCCGGGTGGATACAGGGGGTTCTCCGCATAGTATCGAGAACCCAGCAAGCCTTGTTCCTCAGCAGTAACAGCTAGAAATAAAATCGACCTTTGAGGAGGGGTGTCTCTTTGAACAAACGCTCTGGCGATTTCAATCAAACCAGCAGTACCAGTCGCATTATCTGCGGCACCATTGAAAATTTGATCACCCTCTAAAGTGGTGTCAACCCCAAGGTGATCCCAATGTGCAACGTACATTACGACCTCATCCGGAGCGCCCACTCCTGGAAGTCTCGCTGCCACGTTTTGTGAATCAATCGCCCGCAGGCTATTACGAACGCGTGTCGTCCCTGAAACCCCGAGGGCCAAAGGTTGAAATGACGCGCTCGCAGCGCTCTGCTTGGCAGTTTCAAAGTCGTACCCAGCCATGGAAAAAATGTCTTTGGCCGTTGAGTGTGTAATCCACCCTTCTACTTCAGCCCGGCCCAAATTTTTATCAGGAGAAACCAAATCAAACGACTCACCGTAAGGACTGCTCCCTACAACTTCCCAGGGATATCCAGCTGTTGTGGTTTCATGGATAACGAAAGATCCCGCTGCCCCCTTTTCAGCAGCAATTTCGTGTTTATAGGTCCAGCGCCCATAATAAGTCATCGCTGGTCCGCCAAAAATTCCCTGAACTGGAGGGTCATTAACTAAAAACAGTAGAATTTTTCCCTCGACATCAATATCTTTAAAGTCATTCCAGTCGTACTCTGGTGCTTCAGCTCCGTAACCCACAAAAACAAACTCGGCATCAAGTGTTACCTCATTGACTGCATGTTTCGTCCACGCAACATAATGCTCCCCTGGCTGTAAAATCTGTCGTTCAGAATCTTGATAAACCGTCAGACTATTTCCTGGCTGCGGAGTCAACCCGACCAAAGGTACAGGCTGCACCCACTGGCCATTTGGATTACCTGGCTCAAGCCCAAGCTCTTCAAAGTTTTCTTTAAGGTACTCGACGGTTTTAGCTTCACCTGACGAGCCTGGAGCACGACCTTCAAAATCGTCAGAAGCCAATACCTGTATGGCATCCATCAAAGTTTCCACGCCAATACCAGACACTAATGCAGGTTCCAGTCCCGGATCCGAAAACGACATGTTTTCTGAACTGCTGCAGGCGGCAGCAAAAAGGACAACACCAGCAGACACCAAGCAACCGAAAGTAGAACAGTTAAATTCTCTCATTCAGGATTCTCCACCAACCTGCCATAACAGAAAACTTACGATATCAACCATTTCCTCGATTTGTTGACTAACCGGTTGGCCTCCAGAGTGACCGGCTTGCGTATGATACCTGAGCAAAACAGGAGATTCTGAGCCATTGCTCGCCTGCATCAACGCGGCCATTTTACGCGCATGTAATGGAGCGACACGTGTATCCCCATCACCGGAAAGATACAAGGTTGCTGGATACTGCCCCCCCTCGTGGACGTTATGGTAAGGAGAATAGTTCCTAATATACGAAAATTGTTCAGGGTCTTCGCTCGACCCGTATTCCGGCACCCAGAAACTGGCGACCAAAAATTTATGGTAGCGAACCATGTCTAATAATGGATACGTACACACAACCGCACCAAATAACTCGGGGCGTTGGTTAGATACGGCTCCAACTAACAGACCACCATTACTCCCCCCCTGAATGGCAAGATGCTCCGAGGTCGTAATACCTTTCGCAACCAAGTGTTCGGCAGCAGCTATGAAGTCATCAAAAACATTTTGTTTTTGTTCAAGCATTCCGGATCGATGCCAAAATTCACCGAACTCACCACCACCTCGAAGATTTGCCACCACATATACACCGCCTTGTTCTAACCAAGTAGTAGCCATCGGCGAAAAACTCGGAGTTCGACTTAGATTGAACCCCCCGTAACCTGTCAAGAGCGTTGGAGCCGTTCCATCAAATAAAGTACCGCTCTTATGGACAACAAACATCGGCACTTCTGTTCCATCTTTTGACTGAAACCACATTTGATTGACTTCATATTTTGTCGCAGCCACTGGTGCCTGCACTTGCGCCCAAACACGTTGGGAACCCATTTCTAAATCATATTGATAGATAGTGCTCGGCACATGAAAACTCTGAAAACTAAAAAACACCTCGTTACTATCCCACTGACCAGAACCCCCTCCTACAGACCCCGTTGTTCCAAAAGAAACATCAGTCAAATGCTGACCGTCAATTTCGTGGATCGCAATTCGTGGTTGAACATCCTGTAAGTAAGAAAGTGCGAGCTTCTTACCCAGACCCCAAGCTCTTTGAATCACTATATTTTTTCGCTCAGAAATAACTTCACGCCATTCTTCGACAACAGGATTCCGTGGATCAACGAGCACTACTCTGTTGTTAGGTGCTTCCAGATTCGTAGTAATGACGAGTTGTTCTCCAGCAAATGCAGCCCAAGATTCAGAAACACCATCTGCGATTGCCGTCACAAAATCGCCATTATTATCCAAATCCTTTACGTGAATCTCCGTAGGGCCAGAGGAGCCTTCAATGACGTGGACGACCAACCAACGCCCGTTATCAGACAGACTTGTGACCGGAATATGGTGTATGTCGTATCCATCTCCAAACACTTTGACATCCATCGACGTATCACTTCCCAGCTCGTGATACATCACCCTCGGCGGAACGTCTCCGTAGCGTTCGTAGTAAAAACCTTTGTTATCAGGAGTTAGAACAACCTCACCATAACGGGCTGGCGGAAGAACATCTGGATATTCCTCACCACTGTCAATATCCATTAATCGAATTGAAACTTCGTCAACGCCGCCTTCCCGAAGTGCATATGCAATTATTTTTCCATCTTCGGAAATGTCGCGAAGCGAAACACTTGTCGTATGATCGGAACTCAACGAATGTGGATCCAAAATCACATGATCTTCGCCGTCAACACCCTCCCGCATATAAAGCACCGACAGCTGTTGATCGGCGCGGCGTTTACTAAAAAAATATCGTCCTCCTCGCTCGGTAGGTACCCCAATAAAATCTCGCTCTAATACACGTGTTACTGTTTGTCGCAATTCATCCCGCCCAGGCAACTGGCTGAGCAACGAATCCGTATAATCATTTTGACTGTCGATCCAATCACGTGTCTCTTGCGAATCCTGATCCTCCAACCATCGATACGGATCGGGTACGGCTATTCCGTGAACCACATCTACAACATCCTGAACTTTTGTGAATGGTGGGCGTGCCACAGTGATGGCTTCCTCCTTTTTCTCGCATCCTACCAAGACTATTAAACAGGATACCGTTGCGATTAATTTATATTTACTCATCCTGCGTCTCCACAATAGATGACAATTCAAAAACATTTCTTAACCAAGAGGCGATGTCACACAATTCCTCATGGCACACTTGATGAGCCATTTCGTATTCGTGCCACTCAACAGGATATCCAGAAGACTCTAAGTGTTCGCAAGTCCGTCGCCCACTGACATAGGTAACGATCGTGTCTTTGACACCATGCGCCTGAAAAATAGGGACCCGTGCATTGGCACCACTGACTTCGCCAGAAAAAACTTCCAGCAAGGGAAGATATGCCGAGAGACATAATATTCCCGCCAAGGTTTTTGGGTATCGAAGTCCCGTAAACAAAGACATCGCGCCACCTTGTGAAAATCCGGCAAGTACAATTTTATTTGCTGGGACCCCTCGTGTTACCTCAAAATCAATCAGCTCGGTAATGTGTTGAGCAGATAAACGTATCCCGGCTTCGTCTTGTGCACGTGGTTCAAAAGTAGTGATGTCATACCATGCTCTCATTACAGTACCCATATTAATGGTTACGGGTATCTCGGGAGCATTAGGGAAAATGAATCGAATAGGAAATTCAGCTGGCAATCCCAACTGGGCTGGAACATTAAGAAAATCAGTCGCGTCAGCCCCAAGCCCATGCATCCAAATCACAGAACCTAGAGCGGGACTGGGAGGATCGAGTTCAAGGGTATGAAGATGGGTGCCGGTCACGATATCAAGATTTGAATGAGGCTGGCTTAGTTAATTATCTTGGGATAACGAACGATAATACTCTTCGATTAATTCTCGGAATCCTGGTGGCACATCATCCGATGATGCAAGATATAAATCTTGACTCTCCACATCAAGTTCTCTCCGTAAACGATATTCGAATCGCTTTAATTCTTCTAACACTAATCTTTGCAAATCAGCGAGGATTTCCGCGCTTTGATATGAACGTTGATCATCAAATTCCCGCATCTGCTGAATGATTTCATCGAGATCCTCAGCAGAAAATTGTTCTCCCTCTAAAATTCTCCGGATATCCTGGGCCTCACCCAAGCGTTCCTGGAATTCGCTTCGCCACTGTCGAACGTCTTGGGGATCAAAAACACCGGGCCGTCGATCACCTGAACCATCCGCTGTGAAGGACTCACCTACTGTGTCTCCCTTACCGGAACGTCCATCGGCACGACCAGCCTCAGCCTGCTGCCCCCCCTGTCCCGATGTCTGGCTTCCGTCCTGTTCTTCGTCACCTGATGGCTCACTCTCTTGAGCCATCCGATGTTCAAGTGTTTCAAGGCTGCGCATGAGATCCCTCGTCTGGTCGAGGGCTTGGGCCATCTTGTCCCCCTCAGAGTTTCCAACGGCGTCAGAAGCTGCACCAAGTTTTTCCTGTAAATCGGCTATATCGTTGCCAATTTCTGTTTCGAACGCCTTCGCAGTTTCGGGAGCTCGACTGCGAACTAAACCCTTTGAATAGCGAATCTTTTCCTTTAGTTTATTGTCCCTAATACTATTCGCTGCTTCAGTTAAGCGACGCGATGCATCACGTTCTTCCCGCTGAAATTCTGCAGACGTTGAATCGAGATCACGCTCTAGTTCTGCAACATCATTTTCCATCGCATCTTTCCGATCCATCAAACTTCGTAAACGATCAGCACGCTGTTGATCATCAAGTTCAGAAAGTTCGTTGACATCAGCTTCAATTTCACGTTCCTTAGCAGCAAGCTGATTAGCTCTTTTTAAGGCATCTTCAATATCACGTTCCAAACGCCCAGTTTGTTCGGCCTGTAAACGATCCTGCACTTCTCGTAATCGATCAAGAGCAGCACCCGCCTCTGCAAACCCAAGGTTGTCATCATTAGCCGCAGCCCGCCGCATTGCGTCGGCCGCTTCTTGAAGACGACGGGAAGCATCCATCATTTGTGGTGAATTCATCTCGCGCCCGAGACGTTCCAACCGCCTTGCCGCTTCTTCTGCTTCTTCCGCCAAAGCTCTCTGTCCAGCAGACCCACCTTGAGCAGATTGCTGACCACGTGCCTGCCGCCGCTGGCGCTCAGCCTCTCGTTCCTGACGCCTCGCTAATTCCCGAAGGCGTTCCATAAGCTCGTCAACGGTGTTGTCTGTTTCTTGCTGCTGACCACGCTGCATGGTTTCGTATTGATTTTGTAATTTATCAAGCTCCAGCTCAAACAAATCAGCCAGATCTTCGGCCGCTTGACTTTGACTATTCCCGCCACCGCCACCGCCACCGCCCATCGAAACCATTACTTCTTCATAGGCCTCTTCCGCACGTTGTAAAAATTGTAGAGCCCGCTGTTCCGGCGGAAGTGCACCGTCCGCATCCTGATCTTGAAGTTCACCTTCCGCTACTTGCATCGCTTCTGCGGCCTGAGGTAACAGCTTTACAATTGCAGCGAACTCAGGATCCGCCGGCATAACTCGGCTATTCATCCGGCGTAATAAAGTTTCCACCTGTTCCCGAAGACGTCCCTGTGCGAGCGTCAAGAATACGAGATTTTCTCGATATTCATCATCCGAGTAATTTTCCCGATCTCGAATAACATTGAACGTCCCAGAAACGATCTGTCGCTGTGCTTCAGACAACGCTCGCGGATCAGCATCGGCTCCACCTCCGCCACCCATCCCACCTTGCGATTGAGCCGCTTTAAAATCTTTCCCGAAAGCTCTGATTTGCACGAAGTAGAGATCGCTCTTGATATCTTTCTGCTCTTGAGCAAGATTTCTGTCAGTTGCGCGAGCATAATAAGAAACAAAATCTCCAGGCTCAAGATTGAGCTCTTCTAAGAAAAATGTGTGGCCAGCAGATACCTCCCTGAGATCACTGTTTCTACCATCAAACAAAGAAACTATCTGCTCATTTTCTCCATTAACCGAATACAAAAGGTCAAGAGAAAGCAGTCCAAAGTCATCATCGGCTCTAGCTTCAACAAACAATTCTTCAATCGCGCTTGCAGTCGTATCTCGGCCGGGGTTAATAAAGACAACCGATGGGGGTTGATCTGTTAAAACGTCAATCGTGTACTGTGGAGATCCTGATATCAATTGACCATCAGACGTTTTGAGATCAATTTTATAAAAGCTGTCTTCTTCAACGATAAAACTACCCGTTAGCGTCCCATCTTCCTGAAGAACGAGTGGGGTTCGCGTCTCTTCATCTATTACAAGTTCTCCACCGTCAGTTAATAATGTCGTTATGACGCGCATCTGTACGGTAGTACCCCGAAGAACGGCAATATCTCCCCCCTCGTCAACAAACTTCGGTTCAAGGCCTGTGTAGTCTGGAAACTCGTATTGCAATTGAAGCTGCTCAACATACGGAAGATCAACAACATCTAAGGTGTACGTCGACGACTCTACTCCCTCAGCAGAAACAAAATAGTCTGTAGAAGCCTGGACATCAAACAATAAAACCTCGTAGACGTCGGATTCATCTATTGGCACCAACGGTAGCCGTTCAAAAGGAGCACTTTCATTAGATCGCATGAAAAGAATTACATCATCTGATGCAAATCCAACCAATTTAGCTTCGATTGACTGGTCAATACCTCGCGCTACAGTCACGTCACCTGGAACTACATCGATCCGATAAGGACTCGCAGCTTGAATATTGCCCATTGGCGTTAGTAATGCTGTGACACCATGTCTAAGATAATCCGGTCCAAAGAGAAGCATTAACACTGTGACGGCGCCAACAACACCTAATAACCCTGAATTAAACTGAAGCGGACGCCTTTCAACGGCGCGTCCCATATCGACCTCACGAACACTAGAAACGGCTGATTGAATGAGCTGATCGACAATCTGGGGTGAATAATCTGGACGACGAATCTCGGAATTTTTTTTGCTCTCTTCAACAGCGCTCAATAGGGCGGTTTGTAAAGATGGTTCATGTTCCTCAAGATATAGTGCCACCTGTTCGTCTGACACCTTCCGCAACAACGGGCGCACAAAAAACCACCAGCCAAGACCAATCAAAACTGCGTAAGTCAGCACCCTAAAAACCACTACAGCCGTTGGTTCAAACTTAAAGACTTCAAGGCCAAATGAGGACGCTAGAAATGTTCCTAAAGCGGCAGCAATTAGAACGGATGTTCCTCGAAACGCGATCCGAAGGCGCCAACGATTTCGTACCTGTCTTATAACGCGAAGTATCTCGTTACGGTCCGTGCTGAAATCAGGTTCGTGGCGAATCATTGACATGCCCCCTTCATCTTAAGCCTCTTTTTAACCAAGATCGAGTGTTTTGCGTGACAACCGGTTCGACATGACAGTCTCAAGGATAAATAAGACAATGGCAATAACTAAAAAATACCACCAGAGATCTTGACGGCGTTCAATATCAGCAGCACTAATTATTCGGCTTGGGTTGGTCGATTCACTTGGTGATCTGGATACCCGTCCCGTTATTGTGCCCATAAATTCATCTACATCAACTGTTGTTAAATCGGCCTCAGCCAAATCCACATTAACCGCTAAATTCTCTTGCACACCAGAATTTGCCGATGCGTCACGAATCTCGTAAAAGCCCTGTTCCTGGAGTGCAATGAAACCAGCTCGTTCACCTTCACTTAACGGCACACGCCGTCCAGTCGGTGATACCGCTACCAACTCTCTGTCATTAAGATTCGTATTTGTTGATAAACCTTGCTGCTCAAGAAAGTTGACCACCTGTCCAGATTCGTACCAACCCGGCGACGGCTTATAACTCGCCAAGTATTGAGTTATGCGGTGAACAAATGGCAAATATATTGGTTTAAGAGATAAATCGTTCCAGAAATTATCCAGCGTTGACATCCACAATAAAACTTTACCGTCACCAAGATTATGTTCGGTTAACGCTGGATTCCCATCGTCATATCGAGCCAACACAATACTTGACTCGTTTGGTTCAAATGGTCGATAACGAAAAAATCGTGCGGTTGTAACATCTCCACTTCGCGGGGAACTAAAAAGCTCAAAAATAGGGTGGCTGTAATCCGCAAACCCAATCGCCCCTCCTCGGCCCTCCCTATCAATCGGAGGATTTAAAGTTCCAGAAAGCAATCCTGAACTACTGACACCCCAGTTGCTTCTTTCACCAGAGACAACAAGTAGACCTCCACCCCTTTCAACAAACTGCTGTAGTGCCTGCAACACCTCAACCGGTGGAGCGGGAATATCGTCAAGTATTACCACATTTCGATCGGATAGTTTAGAAACTGTCAAACTAGCGAGGTCGGTCTCGACAACCTCAAACGACGGACTCGCCCCAATATCTAGTGCTCTCCTAAGATGTAACGCTGATTCAGGTAATGCACGATCGTTCTTAACCAACAAAACACGAACAACCTGTCCTGGAGACATCACAAAGTAAAAAGAGTCATCCACAGGTAAAGCATCAGGCGCTATACGAACTCTACCGGCCATTGGGACATCGCCCATGGTAATTGCTGAAAAATCAATAGTATCCGATCCATTTCCTTGCAAACCGACATCTACGCTCTCAATTTCTCTTCCGTCAATTTCCAGAGAAACATTTAGGTCAGAAACTGGCTGGTCATGACGGTTCGTAATACGTGCAGAGACCGCTACTCGTTCTCTCCCTGAAAAATATTCTCGTTCAAACAAAACACCTGCAACACTAATATTTGGTGATCGGTCACTTCCCACAAAAATTGGTGTTAATACAGCACCCTCAGGAAATTGAATCCCGGTTGCACTTTCTAAACCCATCTCCTGAAAATCACTAATTAGAATCGCTTCCAGTCCGGGCAAACTAGAATCTTCAAAAATTCCCTCCGCCAACTTTAATGCTGGGCCATATTGGGTTGTGCCCGCACTTAATTCAGAATCAGAAATCAGACCCCGCAATCTATTACGATCAACCATTGACCGCGGACCCACTTGCGCGCCGCTGTCGAACAAGATTACTGTTGCACGGTCATCGGACGCCAGTTCATCTATAACATTCAGAGCGGCTTCCTTTGCACGATCCCAATTATCCTCATACGCCATGCTGTACGAGCGATCCAGAAGCACAACAACTTCCCTCGCCCCAGAACCGGAGTTAGCCAACGATGATTGATTTAAAAATGGCCTCGCAAACGCCAAAATCAACAATAGTAATGCAGCACATCTGATTAGCAATAAAAACCAGTGCCTGATTCGTTGACGACGAAAAGAACGATAAGGAATCTTTCGTACAAACATTAGGGATGGAAATTCAATAAATTCCTTTCGCTCTCGCTGGATCATATGAATAACCACCGGTACAACCAGTGCCGTGAGACCGACAAAAAACAACGGCGCCAGAAAAGCCATCAGCGCTTTCTACTCAATTTCTCTCGCATAGCAAGAAATTTAAACAACGCGCCATCAAGCGGCATCGCTGTGTTAAACATCGCGTAGTCGATTCGATTTTCTCCACATAGTTTCGATAACCTAGTTATATGATCCTGAACAAGCTGACAATACTGGTCGCGCAGCTTGTCCGGAACGACCGGGATTTTTCGTCCAGTTTCCAAATCTTGAAAACTAACAGCCTGATCATATGGAAAATCAATTTCAGCAGGATCGAGAACGTGAAACACTATAAGATCTGTGCCGCCAAAACAGAGTGGTTTTAGGGCATCAACAACTACACTTGGATCTTCGTAAAAATCTGAAATAAGGACGACAATACCTCTGCGCTTAAAAAATTCTGTTGCCCTAAAAAGAGGCTTCTCTAAAGCGCCTGGGCGACCAGCATCGACTCGGTCTAGTTCGTGTAAAACCACGTCGAGATGCTTCGCGGAGGAAGGAATCCTCGTAACAATATCATCATCGAAAGTAACTAGTCCGACGCGGTCTCTCTGCTTAGTGCAAAAATAAGTAAGACACGCCGCAAGATAGCGTCCGTAGTCAAGCTTGGAAATACTCTTACTTCCAAAGTTCATGGACTTTGACACATCTAGCATGACTGAAAAATTGGTGTTTGTGTCGGCCTCAAACTGCTTCACATAAAACCTATCCGTACGAGCAAACACTCTCCAGTCAATAAAACGAATATCATCGCCGGGCATATAGCCTCTGTGTTCCGCAAAATCTACGGACACGCCAAGATAGGGCGCCTTGTGCAAACCATTGATAAATCCGTCGACAACTGTACGAGCCAAAAGGTTAAGGCTTCCAATACGAGCCAGCACTTTAGGATCAACAAATCGAGCACCCGGTGTGGTTTGGTTTGTTATGTCCACGTTACATCTTTGAACTGGGTTGCGGAACCGTTTCCAGTAGTTGATTAACGACTTGATCTGGTGTTATACCTTCAGATTCAGCATGGAAATTTAGGAGCACACGGTGGCGAAGTACCGGATTTGCCAGTGCTCTAATATCCTCAAAACTGACATGATACCTTCCCTGCGTAACTGCCCGCGCCTTGCTTCCTAATATGAGATATTGGGCTGCACGAACACTGGCACCGTAGGCAACCCATTTTTTAACAAATTCAGGTGCATCACTTGCCTTATTCCGACTTGTCCGCACCAAATTTAAGGCATACCGCAATACGGATTCCGACACAGGTACTTTGCGGATTAATCTTTGAAACGCAACAAGATCTGCACCAGTAATAGCATGTTGAAATTGATGTTCCTGAACAACAGTTGTGGTGCGCACCACCTCGATCTCTTCATCCTCCGGAGGATGATCTATGACGATGTGAAACATAAATCTATCCAGCTGTGCCTCTGGTAGCGGATATGTCCCTTCCAGTTCAATAGGATTCTGTGTCGCAAAAACAAAAAAAGGCTCCTCTAACTCATAAGTTCTTCCCTGAACGGTCACGCGATGCTCTTGCATCGCCTCGAGAAGAGCGGACTGAGTTTTTGGTGGTGTCCTATTGATTTCATCCGCCAATAATATGTTCGTAAAAACAGGGCCTGGGGCAAACACCATTTTTCGTCCACTGGTTTCTGCATCTTCCTGGATAATGTCGGTTCCTGTGATATCTGACGGCATTAAATCAGGCGTAAATTGGATGCGGGAAAACTTAAGGTCCAAGACCTGTGCCATCGTTTGGATCAGGAGCGTTTTAGCCAAACCAGGAACGCCAACAATAATGCTGTTTCCTCCAACAAACAAAGTCAGCAATGCCTGCTCAATCACATCTTTTTGACCAATGATGAGTTTGTGTAATTCGGAAAGAATTTGCTCGCGCCCAGCTTTCAACTTGTCCGCGAGAATAATGTCATCCGGTGATTCAAGATCAGTGGGTTCGTCAGGTTTAAGGTCGAGGTCCAAGTTTTCTCTCCTCCTAATGAGTCATCGCGTACATTACGTAGTTAACGCCAAATTTGTACGCTTCATTCGATAGATCAATCGGTAGCCAGCCAGTATCCGAGTACTCCCAATACTCACCGATATCATTGTTATAGTTCGCAACAAGCATTAAACGCCCGTTAGGATCATTGTTCTCATATACACCATAAAATCGAGGCGGGAGATTGTACATCCACGGCATCTCAAGGGTATCAATATCAAAAAATGAGTGGAATACTGGGTGAGAAATATCTAATTCGATGAGCCGTGAATCTGGCAACACTCGCTTCAACTGTTTTTCAAAATTAAACCAGTGATCACCTCGAAAATCATCAAAAACCAAAAAACCACCCTTTAGTAAATATGCGCGAAGCCCTTCGGCCTCTTGGTCACTTAATGTCCAATAGCCAGGTTCGGACATATATGCAAACGGAAACTTGTACAACTCCGGATCGTCAAGATCAAGTATGTTGCTTCCGTTAGGTCCGTCGGATGGCTTAACCGCAGTCACCGATTCCAAAATGCGAGCAAGATTTTGTTCCGCACGAGGATAGTCATGAGCCCACGGGAGGTCGCCGCCAAAAAGTCTACCCGCACTTCGAAGACTCATATCGTAGCGGATCCGAACGAAAAAAAACCCGGAGTCATAGTCTATGTTTCCTGCCTGCATGTCACTTGCGGTAGCAATAGAACCCATCGGCAGACCAACAATAGAAACGACGAAAATCAAAATAGACACGGTAAGTCCAGCCACCGTATTTCTCAACCAAGGCATATTTTTCTTTCTTCTGAACAACTTTACATGCATCAACATATCACTTGATCCCAGACCCTTCACCGGTATTTTCTTGTTCCCGTATTTCACGGCTCTTCAGTGCCAGTTCGATCAATAATTGTTCTAATTGCTGCTGGTACTGTTCGGGATCAATTCCTCCCTCTAAACGCCTTAAATCATCAACTCTATCTTCCAAAACCTGCCTTTCCTCATATAGCACGCGTAACGCAGGGTCATCGGGGAATACCACCTCAGGACGAACACCACCCCCACGCGTAAAGAACAACGTGCGCGCGATAGCTCCATCCCCGTTTAGTGGATCAGGATCAGTCGTTCCGACACCATCACCATTATCGTCAAGCATGGCGTGTTCGGTCACAAGATTCCCATCCTTCTCATAACTTTCATCTACTCTAAAACGAGCAAATATAAATGCTTCGAGCATTGATACACGGCTATCTTTATTTTGATCTGCAACTTCCCGACCATCTGCAAATGCATCAACGAAATGACCTCCAAAGACTGATGCGTTCCGCTCGGCACCTGTACGAGTTGCGGTCATGACTACCCGCCCCTCACCTGACAATTCTTCAACGAAGGGGCCACTCGCACTAGCCGTGTTAACAAAAGTCACAAATTGCACATCCAGGCCGTCTAACAATGTTGAAAAATCACTAGCTGATAGATCTCGACCCGGTAAATTGATCCGCGCGGAATCAGAAAAACTACCATGGCCAAAAAGAACGATGACAACATGGTCAACGGGTTCTGCAAGTTCTGCAATGTTTTTAACAGCAGTCTTTATATTTTCTTGAGAGGATCGCTCTTTAATCGTGTCCGGAGCAATAGACGGTTCTTCACTGAGATAGGTAATGTTCTTTGAAGGAACACCATACTGAGTCACAACAACATCAAGCAATTTAGTCGCCCACTTGTGAAATTGCTGCGTGTAGTCAGAGTTTCCACCGAGACCGGTTATCACCAAAACATGGGTCTCTTGGGCAGACGCATGCGTCACAAACAACAATATCGTAACCACAACCATTAACAACATCCGGCCGGTCACGCTAGCCCCCTGAATCGACGATAGCCCCACTCCAGCAACAACAACGTTAACAACAGAAAAAAGACTGCGGGCATGTCCCACAAATCCTGTTCTTCGACAACAGTTACTCCAGCACCCGCGTACTGAATGTCTTCCGCTAAAGATTCTGACGAATCGGCAGTGTAAGAAAGTCCACCCGTCGCACTGGCTATGCGATCCAACAAAGCCGTGCGCATCGTTGAATCATAAAACTCACTATCACTCGGAGAGACTTGAACATAGGACAAATCCTCGCCAAGTAACTCTCCATCGATGGACGCTTCTACGCGTATTTCATAGAAGCCTTCTTCGCCGGCGGGAATCGTTGCTCGGTACTCACCGTCTTTTTCAGCAGTCCACTCCATGCTCCGTTCAATAATATTTCCCAAGGGATCGGTGACAACTGCCACGACAGAACTGTTATTTAATTCCTCAAAGTTTGCATCACCAACTTCAGCCAAAACCGTGAACGCCTGTCCAGGCTCCACACGATCCTGCGGTAGATTAATAACCACTTGATCAGGCACACCATCGACAACCCAGCGAAGAAGCTTTCTCCAAAACGTTTCATGCGTTAAATCATCAACAGGCATATCAGCATGCATCTGCCACATCCAAGAATCCTGAACAGGAAATGCTAACGATTTGCCAGCCCCGTAGCGTTGAAATGCAAGAACCACTAAGTCATCAGGCGCCGATGTTAATAGAACCGTCGCTCCAGGTTTGACATCCCTAATTGGATTTACGACGGTCACCGGTGGAAGTGCAGACCACCGCTGCGTGGAAGCCTGTTCCGAATCAGCAA
>CEUS01042161.1_pt1 | contig 29389 bp, 27 predicted proteins | sample 427031 | NCBI WGS metagenome assembly CEUS01 (sample SAMEA2622837, study PRJEB7988) | marine metagenome | biome: marine biome (ENVO:00000447); feature: marine epipelagic mixed layer (ENVO:xxxxxxxxx); material: "saline water (ENVO:00002010), including plankton (ENVO:xxxxxxxx)" | depth 140 m | reverse complement strand
CTGCGTGACAGGCAGGCGTAAACTCCAGACTTTACCACGCCCCCGTAGTTCTTAATATAATAAAGTAATAATTTTACAACAGAAAAATATTGTAATCTTATTATTTATAGTAGATAGTTTTATGAAAATTAGTTTTGGATCAGAGATTGTAGAAGGGCCTTGGGGTGGAGGTAATTTATTTTTGATAAACTTAATGAATTACTTAAACGAGAAGGGTCATGAGGTTGTTTTTAATCTAAAAGATGATGATATAGATATTATACTTTTCACAGACCCTCGAACTGGGAGAGGGTCTACTTCAACCTTTAGCGAAAAACAAATAAAAAAATACAAGAAGAAAATTAATGATAAAACAATTGTCGTACAAAGAATTAATGAATGTGACGAAAGAAAAAAAACTACCGGTGTAAATAATTTATACCTTAAATCTACAAATATTGCTGACCATGTAGTATTTGTTAGTAATTGGCTTCAAGAGATTTATTTAAATTTAGGACTTAGTAAAAATAAAAGTTCCGTAATAATGTCTGGTTCTAATTCTTCAATTTTCAATTCGGTTGGAAGAACTGAGAAATCACCAAATAATAAAATTAAATTATTAACCCATCATTGGAGTTCCAACTGGTTAAAAGGTTTTGAACTTTACTTGCTAATTGATAATATTTTATCTGAAAACTATTGGATAAATAAAATTGAATTTACTTATATAGGAAATATTGATAAAGACTATGATTTTAAAAATACAAAAATAATTGAACCAATGTCAGGTTTAGAACTTGCAAATGAAATAAAACAACATGATATATACGTTACTGGATCTTTGAATGAGCCTTCTGGAAACCATCATATAGAGGCTGCCTTATGTGGTCTGCCAGTGCTTTATATTAATAGTGGCGGAATACCTGAATATTGTAATGAATATGGATTAGAAGTTAATATGGATAATTTTGAAGAAAGACTCGACTACATGATTGAGTATTTTGAAAAATTTAAGAAAAAAATGAAATTTTATCCCTATACGTCAGAAGCAATGTGTAAAGAATATCTTAAGTTATTTAATAGATTAACTAAAAATTAATAATATTGACCTGAGCCATGGGCGCCATCGTAATAAAAAAGAGGTTCGTCTATATAGAGTAAATCAACTAACTTAATTACATTTAGCCAACAATCATAATCTGTTTTTTTAGGTAGACCTCTAAATCCTCCTACCATTTTTAACAAGTCTTTTTCAATTACGGCACTTGATTTAATTACACAATTATGAACTTTTAAAAATTCCTCATCCCAAATGTTTGGAAGCTTTCCAGTTTTTAAATATTTAGTCCACCTGTATTTCTTTTTTAGAACTTTATAAAAATGTCCCCTATTATAAAGTTCGTATTTTTCATCAGAATTATATTTTCCTAGACCGAAATAGCCCTCTGTTGATGAAAATTTAAAATATTTTTTTTCCATTTCTCCAATTTGAATTTCGAGCTTTTTTTCCATCCAATAATCATCGTCGTCTAATAAAGCAATATACTTACCGTTTGCTTCCTCCACGCCAATATTGATTAGTGCTTGTCTTGAGCCAGTCCACCTAGGATTTTCGTTTCTTTTTATGTCTATCTGTTTAACTTTTTTCCCAAAGTTATTTTTATAATATCTTTCATCAGTAGATTCATCATTAATTAAAATTATTTCAAAATTATCAAATGTTTGATTCAACACACTAGATATAGCATTTTCGAGATAATCATATCTATTATAACTGTGAATAATTACTGATACTAATTTACTCAATTAAGCACTCTGCTTTTTATAAATTAAAATTTGTTTTTTCATTATTTAATTAATTTTATTAAGTTAAATTTCTATTGTAAATATTTATATTCTTCATCATCTTGATGTCTTAAAATCCCAAAAATATTATGGCCTCTAGGTGTGGTAGTTGAAAGTTTGTAAAAATGGACTAAAAGAGTCAACAGTGCTTGGTCTTGCCTATGATTCAATCTGCTACTGCCGGGGGGTGAAATTATTTCTTCATTTATAGAATACTTGTACCAATCAGAAATTAAGTTACTTATTAAAGTAGAGTTCTGAGAAAATCCACATATACCGCCGCTAATATTTCTTTTCTTATAAAAGTCTTTAGGTACTTTTAATTTTACTAAGGTGCTTTCATGAGTCCATCTTTTTACATTATCGGAACTTTGTGGTGAGTAAAATCCATTTTTCAAAATTATATTTTTAATTAGTTTTAAATTCTTGTTAATTAAACATCCAGCATCTAGCCAAATTAAGTTCTTAGTATTTTTTTTATATTCTTCATATATAATTATCGGCTTCCAAGAATAAGAACCCAATTTATTAAACTCATCTCTTCTGCTTACAAATTCTGGATATTTGTTAAATTCAAAATCTACAAGCTTATAGTCAAAATTATTTAGAAGATAATTTTTCTCTTCGTTTGTTAGCCCTAAATTAAATATTTTTACTTTTGTATTTTTCTCGTATTTGCTTATAGAAGTGAGAAGATTTACAAGACTATTAAAGTGTGTTGAGTCAGAACCAGTAAGGATCAAAAAATCATCTTGATTGTTCTTTTTTTTAAATAAAAAAAATATAATCAAATAGAAATCTATTAGAAGCTTTACTGTTTCGTTTATAGTTTTTTTAAATATATCCATTTTTTTTCGATAGTCTATAAACTTCGTTGATTGTTTCTTCAAATTGAATATATGGTATTGGCATATGAAAATCAGAATATTCTACTTTTTTCTCAGTTAGATTGTATAAAACACCATCTAATTCACTCCTATCAATTCTATTAAAATGTAACATCTGATCTGTAAAATAGAGCACTTCTCTTGGGTTGGCTATATCATATTTTGAAATATATTTCTTTAACTTTAATTGGTCTGTATACCAATTTTTATTACCTTTTCTATAGTTAATTGGATACCAAGAAATTAATTTATTTATAATATCATTTTCATTTTTAATATTAAAAATCTTTTGCCAAGTAGTTCCTTTTGCTAATGTCCAACAAATAGGAATCATTGTTTCTGTAATAAAGCCCCATCTATAAACAACAAACATATGGTCTGGTATATCTTTTACATTATCTATGAAATATTTTCTTGAAAGAGGAAGGTCATCAATATCAGCTGTAATCGAATTATGTTCTGGAAATAAAGCGGGCATCAATATTCTTATATTTTGAGCTACAAAAACTGGATCTATCCCTTCAACATAAAAATGGATTATTTTGCCTGGAAGATCTATTTTGTCTTTACCTGTATAAATAAGTACTGGTTCAACTCCAAGCCTCTCCCATGCTTCTGAAACAAGAGGCCAAAAATCTAAATACTCTGGATTATCATTGGAAGCAAGAATGACTTTATCAATTTTCATTTAATACTCTTTTTGTTCCTGTATTTCAGAATTAAACATTTTATTAATCTGTGATTTTATTTCAAACCTTTTATCATTCGTTTTGTACACCCTTCTTGCATGTTCTATGAATTCTTCATCGAATTTTTCTTCTTTTTCAAATTTTCTTATTTTATCTTCAATCTCCCAAAGTTCTCTATTAATTTTTAATAACTTTCTATACAAGCTTTCAATTTCTTTTGAGTTATTAAATAATTTTTCGTATACTTCTTTAAGTACATTGAATTCATTAACCACTTGTTTCAACTTTTCTTCATCTTTAATCTCTATTTTTTTAATTTCGAGAATAGATAGTTTATCAACCAGCTCTCCAGATGAAATAGGAACTTCAATCTTCATAATCTACATAAGTCCAATTATTACCTAAATGTAATTTATTTTTACGAACATGATGATAATAAAGCTTTGCTTTAGTATTAACTCTTTCAACGAGATGGAGGAAGCTACCGTTTATGCAATGAATTGATTTTGCATCTTCAATCAATTTTCTATATAAAAGTATATTTTTAAATATATCTGATTCTTTTGTAACATATATACTATTTTTTTTATCTAGTTTATCTAGTTCAAAGGTACCACCAGGCCACTGATATTCATTGTGAACAACAGAATAATTTGACGGGTCAACTTTATAAAATTTAATCAAATGATCCTTTAATTGAATTTCTTTATTAATTCCATCTGGTAATGAAAAATACTTGTATGTATACCTATAAGGCATGTTAAGTTGTTTATAAAATGCCAAATTAAAAGGTACATCTTTAACATTGCTGTAGCCAACCCTCAAAATTTTAATTTTCTTGTCTATTGCAAATTTATATATGTCTTCTTCCCTGTTTTCATTTGAGATTTCAAACAAATCTACTTTTTCATTTTCAGAATAAAGATACTCTATAGTTGAAAAAATACTTCCTTTAACAGGAAGGTATATTTTCTTAAATTCCTTTGATAAATAATTAACAAGGCCGTTGCAAACTATTGAATCACCGAGACCTAAATGGTGGTGTAAAACAAATTCATCACCAACATCCTCGACTTTATTAAATTCGATATTTGTACTATCTTTCATTAAATCTCATCTTTGCTTAATTTTCCTTATATAATAATTAATTTTTTTAGCATAGTTATTAAGTCTAGATTTAAGATCACTTTGAAAATAGTAAAAATAAAATATTAAATTAGATTCGTTCACTTGAATTTTTTTATCTCCTTTAACTATCCCCTTTTTTATATAATCCCCCCAATAATCAGAAGTTAATAAGTCGAGATTAAAGTCTCTTTTCCCAAAATCTGAAAGATAGTTAATTAACATTTTTTCATTAATTTCTTTAAAATCGTTCACAAAAAGAATTGGAAGCTCTGATAAATTCTTAAATGTTAGATGTTTTTTTACTATTGGAATACTCCCAAGAGAGAGCGTTTCCCAGATTCTATGAGAATCAACGCCATTTCCCCATGGACATATAACAAAAGTGGTTTTTTTAATTTTATCTATATATTCTTTTATACTTAATTCACTGTCTTCTACAATGGCCCATGTATAGCTAGAAAAATAATCTTTGATCCAGGATCTTTCTTTATAGTTGGTACTTTCTGTAAAGTTTATATAGACAAGGTTTTCCTTTTTTTCATAGCGATCAATTTTTAGTTCTTTTGGTAACTGATTTTTTATTATATTTTTTTTATAAGAATACTCATTCGCTACACCAAGGGGTAACGGTATTAAATTATCATTTAAGTAATCAGAATTTAAAGCATACCATTTTTTTATACAGCTTGGTTTTTTATTAAAAATATCTTCGTCTATCATCCTATCAGATTGATGAGTGACCAATGTTAAGTTCATTTTTTCATTTAAGTTTTTTAATAAATAAAATAAGTTGTTCAAATTGCCAGTGTGGGTGAAAATCACATCGTTTTCTCTTAAAGTAAATTTTCTCTTTTTATAAAATACAATATCATCTGTTCTGTGAATAATGTGCACTCCTTCTTTATCAAGTTGTTTAAATTGATCTACTGAAAGTGCCTCTGAAAAAACCACATCTGCTTTTCTGGCTATATCGTAACTTGAAAACATTTGCTTCACCTGTTAAAACTCTTTATATATTTGAGCTCTAATTAGAGCTTAACATTGTTTGGGTTCTTAAAAATATATTAATTATTTAGTTTGTATTAGATACTTTTATATCACTTACTCTTTCTAGTATTTTGAAGGAATCATCTTCATAAACTGTCTTATAAAATTCATCTAAAAGCTCAATAAAAAATATTGGTGGCTCAATAATTCCTGTATTTATGATTGCATATTGTGGTTGCTCTAATTCTAAATCAGAATAAAAATCTCTCTTTATTTCATCTTCGTTCCAATTTTTATCCCAAACATACATTTCTGTTTGGTAATATTTCATAAAAAACCACCACCAATACTTCGTTGCTGGAAGAATTTCTCTCTCCTTATTAAATACCCATTGCCAATCAGCTGGATGTATCCAAGTTAAAACTAATTCTGGGTTTTCATCTGTGTATTTAATTGTTTGAAGAATTTGATCATGATTTGTATATAAATTTACTGTATTTATTTCATTATTATGATTTTGAAAATTTATTAAATTTACAAGATTATTGCTAAAAAATAGTACTAAAAATAAAAATGCCAAAATATACGAATAGGTTTGGTTACTATTGTCTCCTTTACTGATTTTCTTAAAGATGAATACATAAATTAATAAAGTTGGAAGAATTAAATTAATTCCATAATTCCAAAATCTTGGTCCCGTAATTTTAAGATTCAGGAGTTCAACTAAAAACCATCCATACATTAAGAGTTCAAATCTGTGTTCAAATATATTTTTGTTTTTTAATCTGATTATTAAATTAATTATTACTCCTAAAAAAATTAAATGTTTAATATTTAATTCATTGTATGGCGTATAACCAATAGCCATAAACATCCTTGTGTTTACAAATTCAGGATTAATATTTTGTAAGTGAAATAAATAATTTGTTTTTAGTAGATTAGAAAGTTCACCATTTATAATTAATGATCCGTAAATAAAAAGTAATGAAATTGATCCGCTGATTAAATAAAAGCTAATAACTTTATTTCTATTTGGCACCGTGTAAACAACGTAGAGATTCAATAAAAATATAGAAAATATAAATGATTCCAAATTATATATTTGTAAAATACTAAAAAATATTATTAAAGCCAGATATTTATTTGAATGAGTTTTTTCAAATAATTGAATATTTAAAATAATAATTAAAAATATTAAAATTCCTAAATCTCTGTTTAGGACATTGTTGTTAAAGTTGAATACAAGAAATAAAGTTGAAACTAATAAAGAGACAGCATTATTTTCTAATATTTTCATAACTACAAAATACAAAATTAGTGATGATGTAACAGATAGAAGGATCCCTAAAAAAGACAACCCGATATCAAAATTCTTATAGTCAAATATGTAATACATATGTTTATATATATATGTAATTAATGGAGTATGCTGATTGATGGCTGCTTCAAATGATGTTTGATTAAAAAAGAACATTTTTGCAGATGTATAAACTTGAATAAGCTGATCATTGTATATCAATTTGCTATCCATATACACTAGTTTTTTTAAAATTCCCAAGATGAAAATACTTAAAAGTAAAAAAACATTTAAATTCTTTATAAAATATTTACTTTTATTTATTTTTAATTCTTTACTCTTTTGTAAAAATAGTTTATTAATTTTCTTTATTGGCAATAAAACCTGTTCATAAGTATTAGGGTCAAATACTAAAAAGCCGATTAGTAAAATCATAAAAGTACCAAGAAAATTTATTGGTAAATCTATAAAACTAAAACTGCGATTATTAACTATTAATTGTGTCAAATAATACATAAAAATAACAGGCGCAACTAGTTGATATTTCTTTTCTAGTTTTATTAAGGAAAAAATAGATAAGAACACTAACCAAGAGAGGCTTGCTAGGTCTTTAACTTTTTGATTAGAGCCTAAAAATATTGTTATATCGTTTTCTTCTATATATATATTTACTACATTCCCCAAGCAAAAAATATTATCTAGATTTTTTGAAAGATAGATATCTCTATCTTGATATTTATATTCACTATCTGTATATGAACTTTCAATAGAATTAATTACATCTTTTTTATTAAAGCATTGTGTGTCATAAACATCAAAATTCTCACTAACATCTTCAAGCTTTATCAAATTTTCAGTATTTGTTTTGTTTCCTAATATAAGCAATGCAGGAAGCATTACAAATATGAAGCAAATAAGAAGGAAAGTCTTATTCAATTTCTTATTAATTAGCATTATTAATCAATTCTATTATTAAATTTAAATGATACTTACTTAATGAAATCATTCCTTAGCTTGAAAGTTTTACGTACATAATATTATAGTTATTTTATCATGTGTGGTCTTATTGGTTTTGTCTCTTACAAGGAAGAGGAAGGGTTAATTTCACAATTAACAAATTCATTATCTCACAGAGGACCCGATGAAAGCTCTTATTCTATTATAAAAGTAGATAATTACTTTATACACTTTGGAAGTACTAGGTTGTCTGTTGTGGGTGAAGATGTAGGTAGAATGCCTATGTCTGATGAGAATAATAATCAATTAATTTACAATGGTGAACTATATGATTTACAAAAAATTAAGAAACAGCTTGATTTAAACAAAAAAACATCAAGTGACACATATCATCTTTTTGAATTTATAAAAAAGTATGAAGAAAAAAAATTAGATGAATTAAATGGAATGTTTGCATTCAGTTTTTATAATTCAGCAGACCACTCTATTCTTTTAGGTAGGGACAAGCTAGGTATAAAACCACTTCATTATATGGAAACTAATGACTATCCTTTAGTTTTTTCATCGGAAATAAAACCACTAGTTACTTACAATTTTTCAAATAAATTAATCAAACAAAGCAACATGGAAAGTTTTTTATTATTTGGCGGGATTAATAAGTTTTCTAGTCTTATAGATGATATAAAAACAATTGAACCTGGAAGCTATCTAAAATGGAAAATTTCTGGATCTTACAAATCTTCCTATTTTTCTCCAAAAAAGAAATACGGAGATGTTGATTCAAAATTAGAAAACCTCCTAGCTACTGTTATAGAAGATCAGCTAGAAGCAGATGTAAATGTCGATTTGTTGCTTAGTGGTGGTATAGATTCGTCAATAATCACATATATAACAAAAAAGATTTTAGATAAAAATGTTAAAGCTTACTCTTTATCATTTGAAAAAAATAAATTTGACGAGTCAATAAAAGCAGTTGAAATTTCAAAAGAGCTTGGAATTCAACATGAAATAATAAAATATAAAAAAGATTCTAATCATGACACTATTGATGAATTAATGAAAATTCTACCCGAACCAATTGGAGATCCAAGCATAATCCCAACTTACTATTTAAATAAATTTGTTTCAAAACAAACAAAAGCAGTCTTAACAGGAGATGGAGCTGATGAATTATTTAGTGGGTATGATTGGTATAGGGCTTTAATAATTTCTCCTTATCTGTCTCCTAGATATAAGAAATTACTTTTTTTCTATTCAACAATTTATGAAAAAGTTATAGGTGAAAAAAATATAAATCTGAAAGATAAATACGAATTATTTTTTAGTGGCCAAGGTAAAAATACCCCGGAGAAAATACTTAATTGGCAAAATACATTTAAACTAAATAACATTAAAAAAGAAGAGGACATATTTATTTCGTATATAGATAAGTTAGATTTATCTTCAAGCAAAAATGAATTTGATTTAACTCAGTTAATAGATTTGAATACTTACATTTATACAAATATATTAAAAAAGAGCGATACGGCATCAATGTTAAATGGTCTAGAAGTAAGGCCTGTATTCTTAGATGATAGAATACTAAATTACTCTCTATCTGTAGATCAAAAGAAAAATGTTTCTATATTTAAATCAAAAAAAGAATTAAGGAATATTGTATCTAAATTTTCAAAACTTTACAATCAACAAAAACAAGGGTTTAGTCATGATTTTGGAGAATGGGTTAACGATACTGGTATGCCTTACTTAATTAAACAAAGAAATAATTCTGAAATTATAAATACATACTTAAATACTGTTCAAAATAAAAGCACTTATAACTCAATAGATGAGAGAAATATATGGAAATTATACAGTTTATTTAAATGGATAGAAGTTAACGGATTGGATGTTGTTAAGTAATATATTCTAAGTTTACAATGTATTAATGGATTCATTTAAATCTTCATATAAAGAAAATAATTTTGATCAAATATTTAAAACTATTTGCCAAACTATAGAGCCAATGAGCATATTGGAAATAGGCATATTAGATGGTTACTCACTTAAGTCCTTCTTGAGTCATACAAGTAAAGAATGTAAAATTCTAGCAGTTGATCTATTTGAAGATTATGAATACAAAAATTCAAATTATGAAGTAATCAAAAATAAATTTTTAGATAATAAAAATGTAGAAATAGAATACGGAAACTTCTTTAATCAGCATTTAAAGAAAAACGATTATGACTTAATCCATATAGATATTTCAAATGATGGTGAAATATTTAAGTTTGCAATAGAAAACTATTTACCAATAACAAATAAAATAATGATCCTTGAGGGCGGGTCTGAAGAAAGAGATAATGTAGAGTGGATGGTCAAATATAAGAAACCTAAAATTAATAGTTTTTTACAAACAATTAAAGATAACTACAGATATCAAATTGTTGAGAAATTTCCTTCCATTACAATATTTTATAAAGATGAACAAACAGCTTTAATTAATATATGAAAAAACTCTTATTACTTAATACTTCGATAGTTGTTAATAAAAATATTTTTTCGAAAGACCCTATAAAGCTTGAGTATGGGGAAAATAGAATTGAATCATATATAAAAGGTTTTGAAGCATTAAAAAAAGTCAGTATTTTTGATATTTTTGATAACATTCACTTATTAGATAATACTGTAAATAATAAACGTGACCTACCAAAAAAATTAACCAATCTTCTTCCTCAAAAAACAGAATATTTCTGTAGTAAAAATAATGAACTAGGTAGGAAAAATAAAGGTGCTGGAATGTTAGATGGTTTACAAAAACATGCAGAAAATATAAATAATTTTAATAAGGTCTTCTACTTTGAGCCAAGATTAGTTATAAATGATTCTAGTTTTACTAAAACTTTTTTGTCCTCAGATAAAAATTACTTCTCAATGGAAAGTGAGAAAAGAGTAAAAACTGGTTATTTTGGATCTAGAGTAGTTGATTTAATTACATTTTTAGAATCAATCTCAGCATTAACTCTTGTTCAAGAAAATTTACACATTGAATTATTAATGTATGATTTCTATAAAGATAAAGAAACCGAGTTCATTACAAAAAATATTTCTAAATGGAAAAACTATCTAAATGGAGTTTATGAGCCTTATTAAATATAAAATAGATTTTTAAATTTATTGAAGGTTATTATTCTAATATGTCTAAAAAAGTTTTAATAACTGGCGGTGCAGGATTCATCGGCCATATCTTAATTAAATATATAATTGACAATACAGATTGGGAAATTGTCAGTATAGACAGATTAGATTATTCAGGAAATTTAAACAGATTTAATCATATGTTTAATGAATATGATGAAGCTACAAAATCAAGATTAAGAATAATTTACCATGATTTAAAATCTGAAGTTAATAATTTAATAGAAAGCCAAATTAGAGATGTTAATATAATCTATCACTTAGCAGCTTCATCCCATGTTGATAGGTCAATTATAGACCCTTTGACGTTTGTCCAAGATAACGTTCTTGCAACTGCGAATATTCTCAACTACGCAAGGTCTATGGATAATTTAGAATTATTCGTGTACTTTAGTACCGATGAAGTTTTTGGTCCTGCAAAACCTGGTGAGTCTTTTAAAGAATGGGATAGATACAATAGTACAAACCCTTACAGTGCTGCTAAAGCAGGGGGTGAGGAATTAGCGATAGCTTTTGAAAATACCTATAACCTACCAATCGCTATAACTCACTGTATGAATGTTTATGGAGAAAGACAACATCCTGAAAAATACATTCCAAACACTTTATGGAAACTAAAGAATAATAAGAAAATTACTATACATGCAAATAAAGACAAATCTAAAGCTGGTAGTAGACACTATATATATTCTGAAGATGTTGCAGATTCAGTACTATTCATTACAAAAAATTATGAAAAATTGAAAAGTAATCAACACGTTGACGAAATTGGGCCAAAATGTCTAAAAGTTAATATCCCAGGAACTAAAGAACTAGACAATCTAGAAGTTGCACAATTAATTTCTGAATACTCAGGATTTGAGTTGAATTATGAATTAGTTGACTTTCACTCGTCAAGGCCAGGACATGATTTAAGATATGCAATAGATGGAGAATTTATAACGAGTACTGGCTGGGCTCCAAAATATACTGTCGAAGCTAGTCTCGAGAAACTTGTGAAATGGTATCTTGATAATCCTGAATGGTTAGAGTTTTAATCACCAGCCTTTCTTTATAGTACTTACTATATATTCTCTATCTTCTTTGCTAACCCACCATCCAACTGGTATGCAAACCATCTCGTCTATAAATGATTCCAAGAAAGGTAAATCTGTTTCAAAATTTTTTACAGCTGAATGCTTATCGTTTCTTTCGTGAACCCTGCTAACTATGATTTTATTTTTTTCCATATGTTTCATGAATTTATCCCTATTTTTTACTTTTATTGTATAAATCCAGTATGGAACTTTATCATTTGAGGAATAATCCATTAACTCAACATCTTTAATATCTTTTAACGCTTTATTGTAATAATTACCGTTAGCCATATGAACTTTTAGTATCTCTTCAGTTACTGGAGAAAAATTCATTCTTCCAATATAGGCGTTAACATCATTCATATGAAATTTAAAACCAATATTTTGAATATCTGATTCACATCTAAAATCTTTTCTATTTTCATTCCTGTCTATTCCATACCATCTAAGAAGTTTTGCCCTTTCAACATCATCTTCAAAATTAAAATTTACACACCCGCCATCTACTGAAGTTAAATGTTTAATTGCTTGAAAACTAAATACACTTATGTTTTTTGTATTACCAATTTTTACATCTTTATATGAAGACCCGAAGGCATGTGCAGAGTCTTCAATAATAAGAAATTTAAATCCGTATTTTTTTTCAAAATTGTCTTGAATGCTCCTTAACCTATCTAAATCTACAGGGAATCCACCCCAATGAACAACTACTACAGCTTTAGTATTTTTTGTTAATTTTTTTTCCAGATCATCAAGATTTATATTGCAGTTTTCTGGATCAACATCTACCCATTTTATATTTATACCATTAGCTAATATTGGCCAATTTGTAGCTGTACAAGTAAGCGGTGTTGTTAAAACATGGTCATCTTTTTCTTCTATCTTTACTTTGTCATTGCCCAAACCATATTCCTTCAGCATATGAAATATTAAATGCAGTCCAGATGTTGCAGAATTAAAAGTTACAACATGCTTATTTGAGAAATAATTTCTTAATACTTCTTCAAATTTTTCTACTTCAGGGCCTTGTGTAACATATCCACTATTCAACACATCTGATACTGAATTAGCCGCGTGTTCACTCATATAGACCTTAAATAAAGGAATTGGTTCTTTTAAATCCATCTTAATTATTATATCTAATGTTTAACATTTGAAAACTTGATAGAATTTATTAATAAAAAAATAATATATCATTAACTTATACAGAGAAGCTTAATAAATAACTTCTTCAAAATTTTTCTTATTCGTTTCTTTATCAAATAGTATTTTCGAATAATTAATTAAACTTTTACTCGTCTCCTCTAGAAGCCGTTTGTCATTAAACATCTTAATCTTTTCTGAAAGATCTTCATAATTAAATTGTTCAAATTTAAATTTATATTCTTTTGGAAAAAATTCACTCATTCCACCAAATTCTGGAAACAAAGAAGGGACTCCACTGATTGAAGCTTCACACAATAACCTTGGTTGAGCTTCATACATTTTTGTTGCTGTCAAAACGCCTCTCGAATTTTTTATAATTTCTAATGTTTTCTTATGGTTTAACTCACCCAAAAACTCAACATTATGATTCTTTCTATTTGCAGAATGAAGTTTAAGAAGTTCTCCGTCCCCAATTATTTTTAAGGTTAAATCTTTTACTTTTGATTTTCTCCAAGCTTCAAGTAACTCAGATATACCTTTTTCTTCTGTAATTCTTCCTGCATATACAAGGTAGTCGCTATTAACTTTATAATGTGCGTGTTGATTTAGTAAAGTTGGGTTTTTATATATTTTGATTCTTTTAGGGTTAAATTCTAGACTTTTCAAAAAATTCTTTTGAAATTCTGTCATAACTAATAAATTAAAACCATAACCTTTTAATATTTGAAAGTATCTTCTACCATAAATTATTACAAATATTGATTTAATATACGATTCTTTAAAATACTTATTAAAAAATGATTTACCCTTGTTTAAGTTGCACATATGGCAGACCTCGCTATTTTTAAGATGCCTGGATACAAATAAAGTTCTCGTACAGAAAAATCTAAAGTTATGTAGTTTTATAAATACTTTAGCGTTTCCTTCTCTCAGTATTTTAAATATTCCAAGATTTGCTCTATACCAAGTATTATGAACATAAATTAAATCTGGTTTAAATTCATTTATTTTTGACTTAAGTATTTTGTTTGATTTAATGTTAGAAGAAGTAAAAAAAGCCAAAATATCACTCGCCTTTATATTGTCAGAGTTTTTATACTCCAAATATTCAACCTCGTAATTGTCTTTTAAAAAGTTGATCTCATCAACAATATTCGTATCTTCTCCGCCTTTTTCTTTATAGGCTGTGTTTATAATTAGTATTTTTTTCATTTACTTTTCTGAAATAATTCTATATTGTAGCCAATTGAAATAAATACTAAATGAAGCGTATTAAGTATGTATCTGTATGAAGATTGTATACCAAAATCTTTCCACCATGCAACGTAAAGAACAAAAACCATAAAAATATTAAAAACAACTAGCCAAAAAGGAATTGAAGAGGTGAAGTTTTTATCTTTTTTATATAATGAATAAAAGTTTAGTGCAAAGAAAAAGACAAATAATAATGCGACTGGTTTATCAATTAAAAACTGATTAATAATTTTATAGATATTAATAAGCTCTAAGTCTCTTAATAGTAAAATGTCCAATACAAAATCTATTAGATTAAAGCCTTCTAGGTACTCAAAATTTTTAGCGTCTGGAGTTAGTAGCTTTTGATATATTTTATTTAAAAAATAAATTGGAATAGTAATTAAAGCATTTAGATTCTTTTTAACTAGAAGTAAATAAAGAAAAACTAAAAAAGTTAAGGTTGATATAAATTCTTTACTAAACATCAAACAACTAAACAAACTAAAAAATATTAAAGATCTTAGGTTGATATGTGTATCTAGGTATTTATTTAAATTAACTAAAAAAATACCAAAAAATAAACTGACCAAACCTTCTAACATTAGAGAGTCAAAAAAAAGATAAGTCAACCAATCACTGTTTAGCAAAATTAAAAAAAATAAAGATGAAGTAATTAGTTTATTTTTTTTAGATATATTTAAATCGTAAAAAAGAAATAGGGTAAAAATTAAAAATAGATTTGAATTTAATCTGATAAATTCAAAATCTCTAGTAAAAAAATTTATTTTAAAAATAAGTGCCTGAGTATAGCTTAGAAATAAACCATGGCCATCTATTAAGTTGTTTTTAAAAGCATAGTAAAAATTATTTGTTTGTAGCATTTCAGCAATTTGAAACCATTGGAGCGGAACATCTGTATTTAATTCAATATATCCAGCTAAATTTCTAGCTTTATTAAAAAAGAAATTATTTGTGATTAATATCCCAAGATATGATGTAACCAAGTAAAAAATAAGTTTAAAGGATTTACTTTTCCACCAAAGCAAGGAGCACCATATAATCGACACAATTGATATTGAAATTTGAAATTTAATTTTATTTAATATCAAAACTAATAAGAAATCAAAAAAGAAATAACTTGATAGAAAATAAAACAACGACAAGGATAAAGATTCCAATTTAAATATATTGCTAATTTGCTTAGTTAGGTAAAAATAAAATATTGAATTAACAATTAAAAGAAGAAAAGAAACTTTATTTGATATAAAGTAATTTATTAATACAACCTCATTGTTAGTTAAATTTCTAAGAAAATTAAATAAAAATGGAACCAAAAAAATAATTGGTATAGTTGAAAATATATTTTGTTTGTTGAGAATACTCATTTCATCCTACTAATTATTATTTATATTTTTCCACAAGTTGCTTAGTTATAATAGTTTCATTATTTTTTTTCCAATAACTATAGGTGTTAAACTTTCCAACTTTTACAGGTAGTTGTTCGTAAAGTTTTTTAATGAAAATAAAATATAGATTCATTATTCCTTGTTCGTTTGTCCTAGAGTATGGAAATTTTTTAACAAGATTTATTATGTCATCTTTCGTTTGTCTATCTATGATTTCTGTATCATAATATAAAATCCCAGTCTGAAAATAATTTTTGATACTTAAGTCAAAAGCTTCTTCAAGGTCTTCATAGCCTATAAGTGTTTTTTCGAATTGGTTGCTTAGATTCCAAGATGAGTTGTCATCATAGTCTCTATTTGCAAATAAAGAACCCTTTGGTTTAATTCTTAGCAAATCATTTATATCATGATGAATCGACATGTTGATATCTAAGTAAAAAATATATTCCCACATCTTCATTTTTTCATCAAATAAATTAACTTTGTGCCATTGAAAGTTTTTATGTATATGTCTATTTGGTTCCTCTCCTGTATCAATGCTTCTTAAAACTGAATCTGTTTTCTTGTCAAATTTTATCCTCTTGAAGCGAATGTAGGTTAATAATTTTTTGTTTTTTACTGGGAGTAGAAAAAAGGGGCAAAAAATAGATGTCAACACTACAATCTCACCTTTATATTTGCCTTCGTTTCTTATATTATTAATAAATCTGTCTAGATATTTATACAAAAATTTAAAATCTCCAACTACACAAATTGCAGTTTTGGATTTCCTTAAATCTAATTTTTCTTTTTTATTTTTCATAGCTTTTAACTTTTAAATGATTTATAGAAACTTGAAATAAATTTAATTGGATGTTTCATTGTAAATATTTTCAAGGATAGTATAAATTTTAAAAAGTGTAAGATTGAATCTCTTTTGTATCTATGTACAATATGATATTTATTATCATTTAAATCTCTATATATCTGTTGGTAAAAACTCTCACCATAAAATAAGATTCCTTTCATAGTCCATGGCTTCTTCTTGCCCCAATAATGGTATAAAACTGCTTCTTGTTTAACTTCAGAAATTGGCAAAAAAACATCAGTAAAGTTTAGCTGAGATGGTAATTCGTTATACATTCCATTCAAAAATGAATTCAGAACATCTTGATCGTACCACATCACTCTATCTCCAAGATAATTCATCCTTTTGGTTAACTCTTCGGTATAGTTTTCTTTTAGCCATTTTTGATAATTTATAAACGTTACACCAGCATTGAAATATTTATTCTTTGTTAGTTCCAATCTTTCAGCAGTTTCACTTTTAAGCTTTTCATAATGCTCAGTCCTTGCTGAAAGAACAAAATCTGACCTATTCAATATTTCAAAAGTTGTTTTAAATAATAAGTCAAAATTATTAACGCAAATAATATCAGGATCTATATACATTATGTTGTCTATATCTTTAGGTAGATAATCGCCTATGAATAGTCTGTAGTATGTAGCTTCTGTCATGTGTGATTCATCAAAATTAGGAAAAGTAACTTCTTCTCTTTTTTCAAATTTATAAATATTTACAGATTTCGTATTCTCCCTTTTTTTTAATCTCACAGACATTTCAGTAAATGTTTGGGGGTCGTCATGTATAATGTAAAAATTAACTTTATTTCTTGTATTGTTTAAAAGTGAGGTCATTGTAACTTCAGCTTGTATATTGTAGTTTGTATCAAAACATAAAAGTATATTCATATTATCAACCATTTAATAACCCTAATACTAAATCTTTTTCTTCTGTGGCTATTTTTTCAATTGAGTAATGGTTTTTTATTTTTAAAGTCGCTGCTAATGAAATATCACTTAAGTTTTCTTCCTTGAAAGTTTTAATATTTTCAAACTTATTAAATAAAGACCCTTCGTCTAAATCAAACAAAAAGCCGTCAACACCATCTTCAATAATTTCCTTATGGTTCTCTATATTGCTTGCAAGCACGATACATCCTGCTGACATAGCTTCAAGCAATGATTTAGGATTGCCCTCAAAATGTGAAGGTAAAATAAAATACTTAGATTTATTTAATACCTTAATTAAATCATCATTTTTTATTGAGTCTACTAATTCAAGATTAACCTTATTTTTTATTGAATCCCTTAATAAAACATTCTTCTTTGTTCCATTTCCATATATAACTAATTTATAATTTGTATTTTGAAACTCACTTAACATATAACTAAAATTTTTTTGATATTCCAACCTACCGACAGAAATGACTCTGTCTTCTCTATTTTTAAATTGTACTGAATCTGGTCCTTGAACCCAATTTCTTAAAAGGTATATATTGTTTTTTCGTGATTTAAAATTTTTAGATAATAATTTTAAATCTGTTTCACTGCTCACAGAATATAAGTCTGAAAAACGAAGTGTTAATTTTGTAAGAATCTTATATGCTATTTTTTTTATTAATGATTTTTTATCAAAAATACTAAATGAATACATATCATAACCTGTTCTGACATAGAGCTTCTTTCTAGTAATAATTTTAAAGATACAACTAACCCAAGATCCTAGAAGCTGATTTTGTTTAATAACAAAATTCCTTTCTTCCACTAATTTCTTTAACTTAAAAGGATATAAAAATGAGTACAAGAAATTTATAAAACTATTCTCAAATTGATTTAAATGTGAATAGATTGGAATAATTTTTGAATTATTAAAAAGAGATGCATATGTTAAATCTTCTTTATCACCATAAGTAAAAATAATGAATTTAAAATTATATTTTTCACTCAAATAATTAAAATACTTTGCCTCCCTTTCAAGAGCTGAAGAGTCACTCCAAGTTTTTAGGGAGTAACCATAGGTTAAAAAATAAACAATATTCAAACTATTGTTATTTTAATTAACAAAGATACATAATTTAGATATATTTAATATAAGACATATGAAATCTAATAAAATTTTGATTTTTGGTAGCAATGGCTTGGTTGGTTCATCATGTAAAAGAATTTTTTCTGAAGACAATAAATATGATATTTTAGCTTCAACAAGGGAAGATACTGATTTATTTGATTTAGATGCAACAAAGAAAACAATTAGCGATCATAGCCCAGATATTATTATTAACGCAGCAGCAAAAGTTGGGGGCATACTTGCCAATAATAATTTAAGAACTGAGTTTATATTAGAAAATTTGAAAATAAACATAAATATTTTTGAAGCATGTATTGAAAATCCTGATATAAAAATAATTAATCTTGGAAGCAGCTGTATATACCCTCTAAACGCTCCAAATCCAATTAAAGAATCTAGTTTCATGGAGGGGAAGCTTGAAGAAACTAACTCACCATACGCTATGGCAAAATTAACAGCTATTGAAATTGGAAGGTCATTAAATAAACAATTTGGAAATAAAGTTATAAACTTGATGCCAACAAATCTATATGGACCAAATGATAATTTTGATGAAACCTCAAGTCATGTTATCCCAGGACTCATAAGAAGAATGTACGACTCTAAATTAAATAATAGTCCTAAATTTAGTGTTTGGGGGGATGGTTCCCCTTTAAGAGAGTTTCTATATGTTGATGACTTGTCACTTGCAGTTAAATTTATACTAGAAAATAAAATAGATGATGATTTAATAAATATAGGATACGGAGAAGAAATTTCAATTAAGGACCTGGCAAATAAAATAAAAAAAATTATTGGATATGAAGGAGAAATTGAATTTGATTCGACTAAGCCAAACGGAAACCCAAGAAAACTATTGGACGCTTCCTTAATAAAAAATTATGGGTGGAAACCAAAATATGAACTTGACGAAGGACTTGAATTATCGTTTAAATGGTATAAAAAAAATTTAGACTGAATACTCCCAAGTAGGAACCAATAAATTATTTTCAATCAAAGTTTTCTCCCTTTCTGCTAGTAAAAGATCACTTTCTACCATTAGCTTAACTAAGTCTTCAAAAGAAGTCTTTGGTTCCCATCCAAGTTCTTTTTTTGCTTTTGAATAATCTCCTAATAAATGTTTAACCTCGTTTGGTCTCAAATATTCTTCTGAAGTAATAACAAATTCCTCATAGTTCAAATCTAATTGAGAAAAAGCAACTTCCAAAAATTCCTTTACACTATGTGACTCGCCAGTAGCTAAAACCCAGTCATCTGGGACCTTATGGTTTAGCATCATCCACATTCCTTCTACGTAATCTCCAGCAAAACCCCAATCTCTATGTGCATCTAAATTTCCAAGAGTCAGCTTACTTTGTATGCCATAATAGATCCTACCCAACGCCCTAGTTATTTTTCTAGTTACGAAGGTTTCCCCTCTTAATGGAGATTCATGATTAAATAAAATTCCATTTACAGCATGTAAATTATAAGATTCTCTATAAATTTTTGTAATTTGGTGTGCAAAAACTTTTCCAGCTGCATATGGGCTTTTAGGAACAAACTTTGACTCTTCATTTAATTTTTCAGAGTCAACTCCACCAAACATTTCAGAAGACGAAGCTTGATAATACTTAATATTTTTAGTGGAATTTTTTACAGCTTCAAGTATGGACAATGGACCTAAAGTTCCAGTTTGAGTAGAAAATACTGGATTCTTAAATGAAACTGCTACATGTGATTGGGCAGCTAAATTGTAAACTTCATCTGGTTGAATTTTCTGTATTAGTTGGTTTAATGATGATGGGTCTAATAGGTCTGAGTAATGCAATAAAAGTTTCTTGTTATCTTTATATTCTGAAATTAGAGGATCAATTCTTTCAGTATTAATTGTTGAAGACCTTCTTACTGTCCCATGTACTTCATAACCTTTTTCGAGAAGTAGCTTACTTAAGTAATACCCATCTTGACCTGTAATGCCCGTAATAAATGCAACTTTATCCATAACTAAATTTTAGATTCTTCTATTAACATTGTCTTTTATTCCTGTTTAATTTTTGAAGATAAAATTGAAAAGAATAAAAATGGAAACCTCACTGACTCCATGCTTGAATCAAAAAAGGAAACAAATAAAACTGCAATAATGAAAACCGATGCACTTTTTGATAATTCTAAGTTTTTTATCCTTTGAATTAGGAATATATAAAATGAAAGAAATAAGAATAGGTGATATAAACCACCTCGTGCAAGAATATTTATAAAGTAGTTGTGCACATGTATGTTCGTTCCATCAAGGCCCACTCTATCAATTCTCTCCATTGCTGGAATTGTATTTTCATAGCCATAACCAAAAATTAATAAATTTTTACTTGAAAGATCCTGCATTACATCTTGCCAAATTTGAAGTCTCCAATTTAAGTTTCCGTCACCAGAATTCAATCTTAAATTTTCTATAAATAATATGGGTTTATCATATTCAGGGTATCTTTTTGAAACTAAAGTCATCTCCAAGCTCTCTAAAGCCATCTCTGTATTTATCTCTTCAAAATCTATTTTAGTCCAATCTAAATAAATCGAAGAAAAGGTTAGTGTGATAACAAACAACACAGAAGCTAAAATGAATAAAAATTTATTTCTTAAGAAGGCTTTTCTATTTGTGTATATTGCGTAAAGCAAAACAATCATAGTCCCAATAGATGCTCCCCTGCTGGAAAATATAATCAACGGAAGAAGAAGTCCTGAAATGATAAAAGTAAACAAATAAATAAAGTTATTGTTTTTTATTCTTTCAAAAAAGAAAATACAGTATATTGAAAAAACAAGAAACAAATCTGATCCCTTGAGATATCTGAACTTATCAGAATAATTTACAAAAAAGCTTTCCATAAAACCTGGATAATAAACACATGTAAATATATAAACTAATGGAAGAACAATAAACATTGAGGTTAAGAATATGTTCCTATCGAAAATCCTTGTTTTTGACAAAAAAGGAAGAAGGAAAATAAATCCTAAAGTCCAAATATAAGAACTTGATCTATATACCCCTGTGTTGAAAAAATTAGTTAAATTGCCAGAAAATAGATTCATTCCAATAAAATGAATAAAAATAAGCCTAAAAATCCAAACAGATTTTTTTCCAAGTATATTATTAATTCGTTCTGTTTTTAAAAATATATGATAAAAGAACATCAACATTGCTCCCGCAATCATAAGTTCACCTAGTCTAAATTTAAATAATTCAACACCTGTCAATGAACGGCCAAATAGAAATATCGACAAATAGAAATAGATGATTAAATTTTCAAATGATAAAAATGTTGTTAACTTATTAAGCTTCCCAAGATATGGATCTAATGCTTTATATAAAGCAAGTTTGAGCTTATTAAATTTACTTATCTGGAAGCTTGTTCTTTCTGACACAATTAGCATAATAATCTTGTTGTTTATTAAAATCGCTTGAAATATTGTCTTTCATATTAAGCACATAAAGTGGGGTTTTTATATGCTTAAAAGAATATCCTGAATTCAAAAGATCAGAAAATAACTTATAATCTTGCGCATAATAAAAATTTTCATCATAATTGCCTATCTCATTAATTACTGTTTTCTTTATCAAAAGAGTCCCATGAATAAAGGGATTCTTATATTTCATTAGAAATTTCTTTGGTAAGTAATATGAAAACCCAGGAATATATTTTCTTCCTTGTTTCCTATAAGCTCTTGATAAAACCACATCATAGCCTTTTTTTTCGATATAGTGTATCTGCTCTTCAAACCTAGTTTTTAAACTTATATCGTCTGAGTCTTGTCTAGCAATAAGCTCTCCTTCTGAAATGTTTATTAACTTATTCAAAGATTTTGTTAGCCCAATATTTTTTTTATTATTTATAACCTTTATACGTGAATCATTTTTTTCATAAAAAGATAATACCTTTAAAGTGTTATCTAAAGAGGAGTCGTTACAAATTAGTAATTCAAAATTTTCATAAGTTTGATTTAATATACTTTCAATTGATTCTTTCAATAAATTTTCATCATTGTAAACAGACATTAGAACAGAAATTTTCATTACTTAAATAGTCTATTGTTATTAAAGATATTTAATTAAATGTTTTAATATAAATTTTTACACTTCATTATTTTCTAAATATACAATGTTGGTATATGTTATTAACGCAGAAACAGAAAAATATTTTTACTTTTAGCATCTTAATAATTTCAATAATTTGGATGAAAGAAGTTAATTACTTATATTATAACTCTTTAGAAAGTCCTGATTTTTCAGATTATTTTATATACTTACAATATTTTTCAGACAACAACTTAGAAATCAACAGGGAGCATGGCTTGCTTTATTATTACATACACTATATAAACTATTTCTTTAGGTATAACGACTTTAGTAATATTGATTTATTTTTTCATAAGTCTGTGCAGGAAACTAACTTTTATATATATATATTTGGACTCTTTGGTTACTTTAAACTATTAGATTATTTTAAATTTAAAAAGTCTTCAATTTTTCTTACATTTGTATTTATAAATTTTTTTCCTATATCGATTGTTCAGAGAATTGTATTTAAACCTGAAATCCTAGCTTTCTCGCTACTTCCTTGGATAATTTTCTGTATTGAGAAATTTAAATCAAAAAAGGACTTTAGATATGCGATATTATCTATTCCTTTTTTAGTTAGTTGCCTAACTTTAAAGGGCAATGTATTAGTAATTGTTTCTATGTATTTATTTTTTACCTATTTACCAATATTATTTTCCTTTAACAAAAAACATCTTGTTTACTTCTTTTTACTTTTTGTTTCTGCTTTTCTACTTGTGAGTTATGAAAACTCAAATACTACAAATAAAGGAATCTTGGATGTTCAAAGTGGCTCTACTGATGAGACGGTGGGTGAGAATTATAATAATAAAGCACCGTTTAAAATAATTTATAATACAAATTTATATAATTTAGTTTCAAGTCCTATTAAGCATTATCATGCTGAATCATTCATAGCTATAACTCTTTTAGAAACAACTGGAGATTATTTTGACTTGTACTGGGATAACAACAGTAGCAATTATTTTGCTAGTAGAAAAGAATTTGTTGAGTTTGATATTTCTAAAGAAATAAGTCCCCCTTCAGTAAGTTCTGCTGAAAAAAAGTTAACTATTTATTTACAAGACAATGAAGATATTTATCTATATGAGTCTATAGGTCTAATTGTGTCTCTTCTTTTTTATTATTTACTAATAAAAAATATAACTTCAGAAAGAAAATATAGAAAATTTCTTTTAGCCATTGTTTTTGGAATGATTCTTTTACTTTTTCACTCAATAACTGGTATACCTGTAAATAATTTTGATCCTAGTGTTGGAGATACTTTTAAACCTCACTATTATTCTTTTGTATTTTTATTAAGTACTGTTTTTTTAATTGTAAATATTATTGAAAAAAGTAAAAAAAGTAAATTATATCTAATATTATATGTTTTATTGATTCTTTTACTCATTGGGATACCAAAGACACCAAGCTCAGATTTAAATCAAGAATTAAGTTATTACATCGAATACTCAAACTTTTGTGAAGTTGAAAATACAATTTACAAAAACTTATACAATATTGATGATGTAATCTGTTTTGACGAGAGTGAAAAAAGTAATCTAAACAACATTGGAGAAAATTTTTATAATAATGATTTTGTTTTTAAAATATTTAACTTGCTAATGCTGATATTTACAATTTTTGGAAGCATATATTTGTTTATTGCTGATAAAAGATTAAAGTCTAAATAGTCTTCTATTCCTAGAATTTAATATAGAGATAAGAAAAAAACTATATAGAACAAAGGAAGAGAAATAGTTCAAAACATCATTTTTAAATAAATTTATAAGAATAAAAAATAATATCATTTTTCCAAAGGTATCAATATTTTTTTTATTTTTTATATATAAATATAGAAATAAAGTTACTAAAAATATCAAACCAATTACTCCAAAGAACACTAAAAAAGAAAGGAAGGAGGAATGAGGAAGTAAAACACTTCTTGTCTCGTTTATAATATTTTCTCCATATAGTTGACCAAAATTAAATGGGCCAGTTCCCATCATCAATTCTGAAAAAGTTGGGTTATATCGAGCTGCAAAAATTCCCCAAATTTCTGACCTATTTAGAAAATAAGAAAGAACACTAAATAAGCCAAATAGATAAGTTAAAAGCCCTCCTTCTTCAAATCCTTTGTAAATCCAATTTAAAAAACTAGAGATAACTGTATCGTACTGATAATATTTTGCCTGACTAGATAAAGAAGAACTGAGGAAATCATAAGAATAACTTGTTTTTTCAAAACCAATTACATAAATTATTAAAATTGCTGAAAGTGAGTAAATGGATGTAAGTAATATCTTTCTATACTTACTTTTTGAAATAAAAAGATGGACTGAGAATATTAAAACTAAAACCATTACGGTTCTGTTATTTGAAAAATAAAGACCTAATAGAGAGAAAGGCAATCCTATTGTCTCAAAAATGTTCACTTTTCTTTTAATATAAAAAGAATAAATAACTAGTAAAATAGCTAAACCGTAGAATTCTCCAATCGTTTCTGCGCTTGAAAAAAAGCCTCTCCAGGAAACTTTCTCTAACCATTCATTAAAAATGAATGGATTGCCAATATTAATTCCGAACTTTTGTTGACCAAAATAATAATAATTAAAAAAGTTTAGTAATGGAAAGTTTGCTCCAAGATATCCAAGAAATAAAATAAGAACAGAAACTATTTGAAAATTATTAATAAATTTCTGAAACTCAAAATTTTGAATATTTTTTTTAACAAAATACCATATTCCATTTACTAAGAAAATAAAATAAATAGTCCAATAAAGTGTGGCATTAAATTCATATACTGAACTGGTAAAGCCTCTTAGCTTTCCTGGATTGAAGTAAAAACTAGTAGTAGAATTTACAATCCACCACAAAGAAAAAATAACCAATACCCTGTTTAGTTTCCAATTTATATCTTTCTCTAGTAGACAGAAAAACCCATAATAAATAAAAATTCCTGAAAAAAATGTGAAATTAAAACCTCCAAATACAGAATAAATTAAATAAAGAAAAGGAATAAAATGAATTAAATTTTTTGATCTACTTTGTGCAATCCTAATTAAGTTGCTAAATAGAAATAACAAAATTGTGAAAAGTAGAGCATAAGAAAATAAGTTATCAAAGTTTAAGTAATATATATTTTTTTCATAAAACCTTCTCTCAGCGTATATTGAAAAAGTAAAAATTAGTGTAGTAAAAAGTAAGCTACTAAAGTGTTTAATTTTAAATGAATTTGAATTCATAGAGCCTTGAAATAATAAATCTTTATTTTTTTTAATCAAGCCAATTAATAGTAGCCAAATTGAACCCTGTAAGAAAAGATTAACTAAATTGTTTGTACCAATAGAAATATAGAAACCACTATTTAGAAGAGTTGCTCCGCTTATTTTCCCAAAACATAATATTGATGAATAGTTGTTAAATCTAAAGTAATAATGGTCTTGGAAAATAGCTTCTTTATTTGAGATTAAAAACTCTACTAATGAAACCTTGCAAGGATTTATTTCATAAAATGACAAATCTTCTTGACTTACTTTTGCAGCTTTCAAGCTATCACCTATTTCAGTATTAAACCAAGGGATTAAGAATATTATTAATAGAATCAAATAAAATATTTTATTCTTCTTTAAAGTGACTGGATTCATTTTAAATTGATAAAGTTAAATTTTCTATTTAGGTATTGAAAAATAAATAAGCCAACTACTCCTATAAATAAAAATTGGTGAAGTAGTATTTCTGTATTCTCTGATATTGAATACCCCCAGCCTCCAGATACATAATGTTCACATTCAATAAATGAATTAACAAATACTGTGTTCCCCTCAGAGTCATAAAGTGGTCTTGTAGCATAAGATGAATCATTCACAAAAACATAATTTGGATCACTTGAAATATCTTCCTTTATAAAATTTTGAGGATATTTACCACACAGATTTTCTATTTTACTCATATCAACACTTACTATTTATAACAAATTATATTCTTTTTATTAATAAAAAAAATTTTTATTAATTAAATTAATCTTAAAATTAAGATTAGACAAAATAGATAATTGCAGTGAGTTTAAATAAATTTATAAAATATATTTTCCGATTTCTGTTTATTCAATTTACAGTTATTGGTTTTTCTTTGTGGTATTTTGACAACTACTTAATAACCCTTCCTTCATTAAAAGAAATAATTTATCAAAATCTAGTTGATGACTGGTCTAGATTCTTTTCATTTATTCCAATAGAGTATTTAACTGTAGATGCTTTTTTAGTTGTTAGCGTGGGGTTATTTGTTGTCCTACTTTTTTCTACAAAATTTTATACTTACGTAAATGAATTAACATTTACTCTTAGTAAAAACTTTTTTGATGAATTTATAAATATTTACTTCCTTTGGACTTCTTATATGTTTTCTGTGTTTTTTGTTTTTAGGTTTGAGAATTTATCTAGGTTTGCTTTAATTGTTTACTCGATTTTAGTTCCTTTGATTTTGTTTATATTTAGGAATACAGAAGTGCTTCTTTCAATTCTTGGAAGGTCGCCATTGAATGAAAAATACATAACTTTTAATTTGGATGAAAGTTCTGTATATAGAAACTTACGAATCTTAAATTTCAGAACTGAATTGGAATCTATTGAAATAGATATAAAAAATAATCCTAATGAAGTTATATCTCATATAGATTCAATAAACAAAGAGGAGGAAATCAACTTAATTCTTATAAATCTCAATGACATTTCAAAAATAACAAAAAACCTCGAAGAATACTTAATCAATTTAAATAAAAAAGTTTTACTGATGTCAAATCAACAATTAATTTTTCATAATTACTTTATTTATAGAACTCAAATGGTAAGCGACAAATATTTCTATTACTTTAATAATGATATTCAATATGGTGCAAAGTATATAATTAAAAGACTACTTGATATATTTTTATCAATAATTTTTCTAATTATTTTGTTCCCTGTTCTAATTTCAATATCAATTTATATTATTTTAATTGATGGTCGACCTTTTTTAATTAAGCAAAATAGAGTTGGGCTTCATGGTAAACAATTCAAAATGCTTAAATTTAGAACAATGAGAAATAACTCTCATGAAATGAGAGAGGATTTAGATGAATTAAACAAAAAATCAGGGCCATTATTTAAAATAGAGGATGATCCAAGACTATTAAGAGGAGCTAAATCATTAAGAAAGTTCAGCATTGATGAACTCCCTCAATTATTTAATGTTTTATCTGGAAACATGTCCTTAGTGGGACCAAGGCCTTTGTTTGATACTGATACAAAATTGTTTAATGAAAGTTATATGAGAAGATTGAATGTAACCCCCGGAATGACTGGTCTTCTGCAGATTAACCAAAGAAACACTGACGATTTTGAAACTTGGTTTAAGTATGATTTAGAATATATCGAAAATTGGTCTTTATATTTAGATTTAAAGATACTTGCAAAAACCATACCTTCTTTATTTAATAAAAAAAATCGTGGTGTTTAAGTGGGTCGGGTGGGAATCGAACCCACGACCTTGAGCTTAAAAGGCTCCTGCTCTACCAATTGAGCTACCGACCCTATCAATCATTAAAGAATACTAGATAAAAAAATATTTAATTACGAAAATTAGAATTATTCTTCTTCAAAACCCTTGTTTTCATTATTTAAGTTTAAAATTTTTGTTCTTGTATCATTAATAGTTTTTGATACTTCTTCATTAATCTTTTTTATTATTTCTTTTGTTTCGTTTTTGATATCTTCATCTTTAATGGTTGAATCAATTAATTTACTTAAACTCTCAAACAATTCAGAGGTGTTATCTATTGAGCTTCTTAAAGAGTCTTTCAAGTCTCCAACTAAGTCTTCATCCTTAATTTTATTTTTGATTTTATCGGTAACCTCTGAAATGTCTTCAGATATATTCTCCCAACTAGTGTTTTCATTACTCATATATATGAAATTATAAATTATTTAAATTTTTGATTTATCTTTAAATTTTAAATTTGGATTTTTTGTTAACCTTTGTTTTGCCCACCTTGCTGGCGCTATTAACTTAAAGAATGGTGGAAGAAATGGTCTTATTATTTTCAACATTTTTAAGTTAAATGCTAAAACTATATTTTTTAACTTTGATTGTTTAACTTCGTAAAGAGTTTTAAATTCTTCGGGTAGGGTCTGAAATGCAGTGAAAGCTATAAATGGCCATATTGGTTTAATATGTAATGGGACAGGACCTCCTTTTATTATTTCTTCTACATCTTTTGCAACGTCAGTTTTTAACAGGTAATCTTTTTCTCTGGATTTTTTAACTATCCACTCTTTAAGTTCCATATGTGTTTGTGGCATTAACTTTCTATCAATAAGTACTAACTCCGCAGCAACCATGTTCTCTTTGTGGTATTGGTTTTTCTCTACTTCAGTAAGTTTTCTAACTGTTTTCTCATAAAAATATATTGAAGAGACTTGTAGGCAAGCATGGACCCATAAAAGCTGTTCTTGGTCTAAAGCGTCATATATACCACCAGTTACTTCGTCTTTGCCCTTTATTACCTCATGTAATTTATTAATTCTGATTGCGCTTTCATCAGCCTCTTTTTTTGTACCAAAAGTAACTGAATT
>CEUS01046564.1_pt1 | contig 29394 bp, 29 predicted proteins | sample 427031 | NCBI WGS metagenome assembly CEUS01 (sample SAMEA2622837, study PRJEB7988) | marine metagenome | biome: marine biome (ENVO:00000447); feature: marine epipelagic mixed layer (ENVO:xxxxxxxxx); material: "saline water (ENVO:00002010), including plankton (ENVO:xxxxxxxx)" | depth 140 m | reverse complement strand
CCTAAAATTCCACCAGGGTTTTTTGCAATCATAGGTTGTGTCCAACCTTTTTTTCCAACTTCTCGATCAAATGTATTTGATGTCTTAACACCAATCACTTCAAAAAATCCACCAGATTCATGTTTGATATTACCCGTATCTCGATCAACATTCCATTTGTCCAAATCATTAATTCCAATTTCTTCTACAACCATATCTGACTGTTCACGTTTTTTGTTAAACCAATCTATAATGTAATCAAGTTTGTTTATTTGATTATCATCACGTATAGATTCAAGCATGATTTTAATTCGCCCCATTGAATCAGAATCTAAATTATATCCATTTTTCTCCAAAATTGCTTTGATTTCTTCAAATATCACAAAAAACATTCTATATTTTATGTAATTATGTCTGTCTACTTTTTCTACTACAAATGGAATAAAAAAGACATAGTATTGAAAATGACATCACATATGTAATAGCAACACCAGTTTCTTCAAAAATATTTCCCAAGATAATCATTCCGCTTAACATAATTGAACTAGAAATTATACCTCCAAACAATGGAATTTTTCCATTTTCTTTTGCCAAAAAAGCGGCAAAGAAAAAATGATTTATGGTTATTGGAATGACTGCAAAACTCATTATCTGAATCAAACTAATTACATTTGTATAATTTGGAAATAATTCTGGAATTATAATTGGCGAAACTATTACTCCAAGAGCAACAAAAACAAATGATAGTAAAATCGAATTTCTTTTTAAATTATTACTAATCTCGCCATCAATATAATGAGGTATTAGAAATTTAAAAATAATGCTTGGAACCATAATCAAAAGAGCAATTATCTGAAGTGCCAACGAATAGTTTCCTAATAACGCAAGACCTAGTATTGGTACAATTAATAATTTGTCTGCTTGTGTTGTAAGACTACTTGTTATTTGAAGAGAATAGTTTGAAAAAATAAATTTTTTATTATTTTTTATTTCATGGATATTTTTTCTTAATTCATAGAAACTTAATTTTGAGTTTTTTAGATCTTCAAAAATATATCTAAAATAAACAAAATATGAAAGTGATATTCCATAAATCACTCCATCAACACCAAGAATTTGCCATCCTATGAAAGCAAGAATCGCAGTTAATGCTTTATGAGAAATAATATTTATTGAATATTTTTTAAAATCTTTTTTTGCTAAATCACGTGAAATTCCATAAACAAAAATGATTATTCCAAAAATCAAAAAACCTACATTAAAAAAACTAAATAAAATACTAATGATTAAAATTATTCCGCCAGAAATAATTGAAAAACTAATTAGTGATTTTACTACATCTTTATTTTTTGCAATAAATACAATTAATGCATTTCCTGTTCCTAACAGAGTAAAAGTTGATGTGAATGTTGCAATACTGATTATATAATGAATTTGTCCATATTCATCTGGATTAACAATTGATGCCAGATATAACCAAAAAATTACTGTTATACCACTTCCAACGATATCTCCTAATCCAATTGTTATTATCTTTTTTAGTACTGACAATGAAATATGATTTTTAGAGACATTTAAAAAACTGATTACTAATTTCTCATATTTTTTTGTTAAATTATTTTTTTTCTATAATGTGATTCTCTAGCCATAATACTTCTAATTCTGATTTCTCAAATACTCTTAATGCGTCCTGTATTGTTCGTACAATGGGTTCTCCATGCAAATTAAATGATGTATTTAGAAGAGCAGGAATTCCAGTTTTTTCATTAAATTTGAAAATCAAATCCCAAAGAACTGGATTCTCATCTTTTTTTAATAGTTGTGCTCTTGCAGTACCATCTGATTGATGTACTCCTGCAGGAAATTTAGATTTTCCATCTTTTGTATTAAATCCAATTGTCATAAACGGTGATTCTATTTGTTTTGGGTTATCTATCAATACATCTTGAAATTCTGAAAGTACTACTGGTGCAAATGGCATCCAGAAATCTCTTTTTTTAATTGATTTATTGATCTTTTCAACATTAGAAAGACTTCTAGGATCAGCAATTATGCTTCTATTTCCCAATGCCCTTTGACCCATTTCCATACGTCCTCTGCAAACTGCTATAATTTTATTTTCTAGTACTTTCTCCAGAATTTGATCAACTGAACTGAATTTTGTTATTGAATATTTACTTAATCCTGAAATGTCATTTTCGGAATATTCTGGGGTTGCACCAAGATAAAGATCTTTTAATTTTTTTGGCTTAATTCTATTTGTTTCCGCCCAGTGATAACATGCACCTATAGGTAATGTTTCATCAGTTCCTGCTCCACACACAAAGAATTTTTTAATTTTTGGTATATTTGAAATTCTCATATTTGCTTTAACATTCATAGAAATACCTCCAGCAAACACTACACTTGTTGCATTGTATGTTTCAACAGCATTGGTAAACCATTTTTCTAGAATTTTTTCTGTAAATGATTGTAATCCAGCTGCAATATGATCAAATCTAAAATTTTTGAGATTATTTTTCAGATGATCGTATATGTCTGGAATTTCTTTATTAAATTTAAATTCAAGTCCATCAAGCTTCTGCATTGAATCTAAAACTTTTTCGACTTTTTCTATCATTGGTCCATTATAATATGAGGCTAGGCCCATGACTTTGTATTCATGTTCATTTGCCATCATTTTTAAAACAAGTGTTGTATATCTGTAAATCCTTGCCAACTGGAAATCTTTATGTGAATATTCCTTTATTCTTTCAATCTGTCCTTTTTCTTTCGAATAAATTGATAATGTCCCACTTAGATCATCTCCCCATGCATCAGCAGTTACAATTAGTGTATTATCATCTCTTATTGGACTTCCATAGAATCCGTATGCAGCATGACACCAATCATGCTCCATATGTATGATTTTTTCTTTCTCAATATTCAGAAATGATGAAATTATTTCTTTATAAAATTCAGATACATTTCGTCCGTCTTCCTCGGTATAAGGATTTTCTAACTTTGAAAAATCAAATTTCCGTCCTAATTCTGTATTGAATGGAAATTGATTTAGGTTAATTTTTTCTTTGAATACATCCAAAAAAGATTTGTTTTCTTTTAAAACAAGTTTTGGATACCAATATTCTTCCATCGATCGGATCTGGTCATCTATAGAAAAAGTCGAATATTCATTAATTAATGATGGAATCAAACTTATCTTGTTCCCGCAAATTATTACTTTATCGAAATCATTTCCTTTAAATCCAGAAAATTGTAATGCATCATTAATTGAATTTTTTGGAAATGATGAATCAGATTTTATTCTGGTATATCTCTCTTCACTAGACGAAAAAATTATTTCATCATCAACAAATACTGCACATCCAGAACATTTTTCTAAAGTGATAGCTAAAATTTTCATAATTTTTCCAAATTCCTGTTTAATATATATTCAAACTGGTTACATTGTCTCATTTCATAATTATCAATTACTACTCCTTAAATTACTATTCTACACTTTTCCTTAATTAAACTAAAATAGTTCTTGACTTTTTTATGTATAATTGAAAATTTGTAAGAAGTGCGTTCAGCCAGACACTCGACCTGGAATTTTCTTCAATGATGAATCCATTTGTGGTGCATGTATTTGGGAGGAAGAAAAAACCAAAATTGATTGGGAATCAAGAAAAAATCAACTTGTGAATATTTCAGAGGAAGCAAAGAAATTATCAAAAGGTCCTTATGATTGTGTAATTGGTGTTAGTGGCGGCAAAGACAGCACTAAACAAGCTATAACAGCAAGGGATGAATTAGAATTAAATTGTTTATTAGTAAATTACCAACCAGAAAATATTACTGAGTTAGGAAGAAAAAACATTGAGAATTTAAAATCACAAGGATTTGACGTTATTACAATTAGACCAAATCCAAAAATTATGAAAAAATTAGTAAAGTATGATTTTCTTAAACACTTGAATCCAGTAAAAGCATCTGAATTCCCATTATATGCTTCAACATACATTATTTCTGAAAAATTTGGTATACCTTTGATTATACAGGGTGAAAATCCTGGTCTGACTGTAGGTGCAAGCCTTACAGGAGTTGGAACTGATTCTGACGCATTGAAAGCATATCAATTACAAACTCTTTCAGGTGGATGGAAGGAGTACCTTGATGTAGATGGTGTTTCTGAAAATGATTTATTTCTTTTTCATTATAATGTACAAAAATTAATTGATATGGATGTTAAAGGAATTTGGATCCAATATTTCCTTAAAGAATGGTCTTATAGAGGAAATGCTGATTTTTCAAAAAAATTTGGTTTCCAAGAAAGAAAAAATGTTAATCCAGAAGAAATTGGAACATATGTTCCATTTGCACAGATTGATTCGGATTTAGTTCATGTAAATCAAATGTTAAAATTCATAAAATTTGGTTTTGGTCAATGTATGGACCATGTTTGTTATGATATTAGAGATGGAATATTAGATCGAAAAAGTGCAATAGAATTAGTTTTAAAATATGACGGTAATTGTGCCGAAAATTATGTTGACGAATTTTGTAATTATATCGACATTTCCAAGAGTCAATTTAATGAAATTGTAGAAAAATTTAGAGGTGATGTGTGGTTCCAAGGAGAAGGAAAATTAACAAATATGATTCATCAAGAATTGGAAAAAGAACTTGAAAATTTATGATCATTTGTTACTTTCTATAATGGAATCGACCAATACTCTTGATGCGCATCCATGATTAACTAAATATTCTTCAAGAAACATGCCTGAATTTTTTATCATTTTTTCAATTTCATCTTTTTGAAATAGATTTAATATATTACCTTCAATATCTGAGTCATAGTTGATATTTTTGATTGCATTGAATTTAATAAAATCAAATTCAATTTGATTTTTTTGTAATGCTATATTCAAAATAGGTTTCTTTAATAGCATTCCTTCCAAGATTACACTTGAAGCATCAAAATTATCTGTTGCAATATTTATCTGAAGATCACATTCCATCAAAAGTTCTTTAACAGATTCTGATTGAGAAATTTTCATTTTACTATGTTTCTTAACTATATCAATAATGAAGTCATTACTAATATTTTGTTGAGGATGTAATTTGAAAATAATTTCAGCATCAGGATGTTTTTTAGAAAAATTTACAAGTTCAAAAATGACTTTTCTATACCTATCAAATAGATTAATCCGTAGACCTTCCATATGATTAATTATAGGCCTTAGTGTAACTAGAATTTTTTTTGCATGTTTTGAAGAATTTCTTGATAAAAATGAATCATATTTTGGACTACCAACCATAGTAATTTGTTGATTAGGAATTTTTTTTACATTCAACAAATATTCTCTTACGGTATTTCCCCAAACCATGAATTTATTTTCTCTTGAATGATAATCATCTAAAATATCAAAAAATGAAATTGATTTTGTATAATTTGCAAAAGCATGTTGTAAAAGGAAAATTAAAGAATTTGGAAAAATTCTTGAGAAAATTTTTTCAGTCTCTCCTGAATTATTTAACATGATTATCCCAATATTTTCTCTAGACTTGCTCATTTTGTGAGCAATAAATATACAATTCAAATATTCTTCAATTCTTTGAAACAATATTTCAACTATCTTTTTTTTCAAATGATGTGTTAAATCAATTTCTTCATAAAAAAAACTTGGAATCAAATTATTTTCAAAATGATTTTTTTCTAATATTTCTAAAAGAATTGTTTTTTCATTTTTAATTTCTATTTGTTCATTCTTCTCAACAAAGTTTTCTAATGTTATCACTATTGAATTTGTTTGTCTTAAATGACTCAGTGTTTTTTTACTATAGATTGCACTTTTTCTAAAATTAACTAGTACTGGTTGAAGACCATGATTATGAATCTCTGTTAAAAGATCGGAATATGTTTCAGGATCAAATTCTATTAAAATTAGGTTTTTTCTTTTATTATCATTTTTTCCCAAGTTAAACGTGTTTATAGCTAGCTTTTCCATAATTTTTTTCACAAATTGATATTTTTGTCTACTAATAGTAAAATTCGAACTCAATTCTCCAATTTTTATAGGAATCTGAATTTTTTCGAATGTTAATTTGTTATTTTTTTCTTTGTTAAACAATTCAAAATTTTGGGCCAAATTAGTTTTAGAAAAAAATTCATACAAACTTGATGGAAGAAAAACTTTGTTATATCTTGTATTTTTTAAAATTATTCTGAGTGCACTAACTTTGGGCATAATGTCCATTAAAAATTCTAATAATTCATTTCTATCAATAATATTAATTAAATTAACATTGTGAAATTCTAATTGTCTATTATCTGTTATTTCTAATTCTTCTAAATATTCTCTACACTTCTTAAAAACACCTTCTCTCGTTTTGTCTTTTAAAAAATCATCTAATAATTTATGTGAAATTTCTTTACTAGTTAATATCATATGTGATGTATAATCAAAACATATAAAATCTGCATCATTCTCATTTAATTTTACAATATGACCTTCTTCAATTGCTTGTAAAATGTATAAATTCTTCATAAAGATTCAATCATCACTCTAATTTTTCTCATTAATATAATAGATTACTATTAAATTCATTAAACTTATTTCTAAATCACTATTCAGTAGAATATTGCTAGGTTGTATAATACAAACACGTATGGGTTCAACTCGTTTACCTGGGAAGGTGTTAAAAAAAGTTGATGAGGATAATTCAAGTCTATTTTATACAATAAATCAACTAAGAGAATCAAAATATTTAGAAAAAATAATTATTGCAACAACTACTAATCCTGAAGATAATCAAATTGTTGAATTTTGTGAAAAAATGAATGTTGATGTTTTTAGAGGTGATCCAGATGATGTTTTATCACGATATTATGAGTGTGCAAAATCTTTCTCTCTTTCATCCATACTAAGAGTCACGGCTGATTGTACTTTGATTGATCCTAAAATAGTTGATCAGGGAATTTTTAAATTTTTAGAAAATAAATATGACTATGTTACAAATACATTCCCTAGAAGTTTTCCAGATGGAAATGAAACAGAAATTTTTTCATTTACTACACTAGAACAATGTCATAAAAATGCAGTATTGCCATCTGAGCGTGAACATGTCACTCCATATATTAGAAATAATAAAGATTCTTTCAAAATAAATAATTTTTCTCATTCAGAAAATCTTTCACATTTAAGATGGACCTTGGATTATGATGTTGATCTAAGACTAATTAGAGAAATAATATCAAGAATTAACACACGACCAATCCATATGGATGATATATTGGAATTATTAAAAATTGAACCAAATCTAAAAAAGATTAACCAAGATCATAAACCAAATGAAGGTTACATTCGTTCTTTAAAAGAAGATGAGGAATTTATCAAAAAATCAACTTCTTGATTTAAATTCATTATCTATAATATCAATTACTTTTTCAACTCCATAAAGCAGTTCTAATTTTTTCAGTTTTGATTTGTATTTTTTTCTTTTTTGGTATTCCAACAAATGTTCTATGTTAGATGATAGTTCATTAGTGAATGTTATTGGATTATAGTCAATATGTTTTCCAATCTTTTCATCTCTTACAAAAGTATGTGACTTTTCACGATCATTTACTGCAACAGATAAAATTGGTACGTTCATAGATGCAACTTCAAAAACAGTTCTTCCATTTGACACAATTGCAAAGTCTACAGATCTAATGTATTTTGCTAGAAAATCAGATTTTTCAACTAATCTAATCATAAATCCATTTTTAACCAAACGACTAGATGTTTTTTTAATTTCTTTTTTATGTTCAAAACCAAATCCTAGCATAATTATGAATTCAATATTTTTTAATGATAGATCTTCAATTACTTTGAATATTTTAGTGGTAATTTGAGTAGGATCGGTTCCTCCGAAACTCACTAGAATTTTTTTAACGTCTTTTCTTAGTATATTATTGGTCCACATTCTAAATTCACCTCTAACACAAGCAAATTTCCCTCCGTAGAATTCTTTAGTTAACATTTTTTTCTTATTAAAAATTGGATTAAAAACTAAATCTGCAAGTGCTCTTCCCTCACCAACATCTTCAAAATTAACAATCATTGACGAGAATTTTTCAATTTTTTTCATATAATTTATCTTAGTATTTAAAATATCATTGAATATGATATCTGGTTTAAAATTAGAAATAATTTTTAGTAATTCTGATTCATTTTGAAAAAATTTTATCTTATATTTTTGCTCTCTGAATTTATTTGAGCCTAATTTATTTTTTTTACTCATTACAATAAGAATTTGATCATTTTTTAAATAATGTAAAATTGTTAGCATATTATAGACATGACCTAGTCCGATTTTTTTACTCCCATCAACTCTTACTAAAATTTTCTTTTTCATTGGTTATAGTCAATGTCATCCCATTGTATTATCGAATCTTCTGGTATTTCTTTAAGTGCTTTAGAACCAATTATTTTAGAAAAATATTTTGGTAAAATTCCTGTACCTGGACGTTTTATATCTATCATATTTTCTGTAATCTGGGTTCCTTTGGGAATCTTAGATTTGGATACTATACTTCTTCTTGCATATTTGACTGCATCAGATTCAACTAGTATATGATCTTCAATTTCAGAACCACGAGATATTTCAATTAAATTTATTTTATTTTTTAATTCTTTAAAATCATCTGGTGTTAAAGATAAACGATGGTCTCTACTAATTTTTAGATTTTTATCAAAAGTAAAATGTTTCTCAATACACGTAGAACCATAAAATACGGAAAGCGCAGCAATTTCTGTACCCAGTGTATGATCAGAATATCCAATTACACATTCAGGAAAATCTTGACCAAGTTTTTTTATCATTTCTAAATTTGCATCTTCTGGCTTAGTTGGATATGAAGTAATACAATGCATTAGAATAATTTCATCATTTCCTTCATTTTTAATCGTAGATATGGCGTCATGAATTTCAGATAATGATGCCATTCCAGTTGACATAAAAATTGGCTTTTTCTTTGAAGCAATTTTTTTAATTAAAGGAATATGTGTTATATCCGCTGATGCAATTTTGTACGCAGGAACATTAAATGATTCCAGTAGATCTACAGAATCTAAATCAAAAGGAGTTGAAAAACAAGTAATTCCTTTTTGTTTTGCATAATCAAATATTTTTTTCCAATCATCATTTGAAAGTTTGTCTAGTTTGTCAAATACATCAAATTGAGATTCATCTTTATTACCATCATCCCAGTATTTTTGTGCAGTTTTAGTTGTAAGCTTTGACGCAGTGTAGTTTTGGAATTTTATGGCATCTACACCTGATTCTAATGCTGCATCAATTAATTGAAGAGCTTTATCAAGTTGACCTTCATGATTTGCACCTGCTTCAGCAATAATATAAAATGGACACTCTTTTCCAATAAGTTTCCCATCGATATTGATTTTTTTCATGACTTCCGCATTAATCATTATTATATAGATAATTCGATTTAATTCAACTAATAGTTTTTTAATAAAAAATTTGTTTCATATACTATGAATGTAAAAAAATTATTTGATTTATCAGATAAAACAATAATTCTTACAGGGGCAGCCGGTTTTTTAGGCTCATCATATGTTGATGGACTTAGTCAAGCTGGCGCAAATGTTGTTTTATGTGATGTAAATCTCCAAGGTTGTAAGAAAATAGAAAATAACATCAAAAAAAAATATGATACCAATCCAATATCAGTTAAACTTGATGTTACTAACACAAAATCTATCGAGAATCTTATCAAAAAAGTTACAAAAAAATATTCTAGAATAGATGTTTTGATTAATAACGCTGCATATCAAGGAGATAGTAAAATAAGAACTGTTCAATTTGAAGAACTTGATATTAATTCTTGGAATAAAGCTATTGATGTAAACTTAACAGGAATATTTCAATTATGTCAACAAGTCGGAAAAGTAATGTTAAAACAAAAATCAGGAAATGTAATTAATATTTCATCTATATATGGAATTGTTGGTGCTGATCAAAGAATTTATGGTTCGAGTGGATTAAATTCAGCTGTTTTTTATGCTACAACAAAAAGCGCAATTTTGAATCTTACACGATATCTTGCATCTTATTGGAATAGAACTGGAATTAGAGTAAACACTTTGTCTCCAGGAGGGGTACAGAATAAACAAAATAAAGATTTCATAAAAAAATATTCTGAAAAAACCATGATTGGAAGAATGGCAAAAAATGACGAGTATGTTGGAGCCTTAGTTTTTCTCTGTTCTGATGCATCATCTTACATGACTGGTTCAAATTTAATCATAGATGGTGGATGGACCGCCTGGTAACTGAACCAAATTTTTTCATAGTTGGTGCACCAAAAAGTGCAACAACAAATATTTCATATTATTTAATTCAACATCCAGAAATTTTTATGCCCGAAGAATTAGAACCTTATTATTTTGCAAGACATGATGTACCAAAAAATTATACTAGAGAAATAATATCCGATAAAAAAAAATATCTCCAAATTTTTAAAAATAATAAAAATGCAAATTTTATTGGAGAATCTAGTCCTGTATACCTGTATTGTCCTCAATCTGCAATGGATATAAAAAATCAGTATCCCGATGCCAAAATAATTATCTCATTACGAAATCCTATTGAAATTGTATACTCACAGTATTTCTCCTTAAAATTCATGGGGTTTGATAATAATTCCAACTTTGATGCTATCTTGAAAAAAGATCTGGAAAGAATTTCTAAAAATGAATTCTTTATTGATAGTATTCTAGAAGCTGGATTTTATTCAAAACACATCAAAAGATTTCAAAATCTATTTCCTGAAAATCAAATAAAAATAATCATTTTTGAAGAATATGTAAAAAATTCTATTCAAGAAATAAGTTCCATATTATCTTTCTTAGGCACAAAAGAAACAGTTGATTTCAAAGATGTACCCAAAAATTCCTTTAGAGAGCCAAAAAACTCCTTTGCTAATGCAATCTTGAAAAATTCTATACTAAGAAAAACATCTAGAAGATTTATTCCCTCAGTGACACGCTCCAAAATTGGTGAGAAATTTCTAGTTAAAGAATCTTCAAGACCTAAATTAGAACAAAATCTTAGAATACGTCTCCAAAAAATCTACGATGAAGATGTTAAAGAATTAGAAATTTTACTTAATAGAAAACTACCTTGGAATGATTTCAATGATCAAAGATAATTTATTAGAAAATTTAAATAAACCAAAAAATCGAATGATTTTATGAAGACAAATTTTAGATCTGATAGTGGAAAAAAACCAACTGAAACAAACCAAAATCCTCAATTATCAAAAGAAGAATTTGAAGAATTTGTGTTAAATTCTGGTGCAAAAGGATCATTTATGATATATCGATCCAAAAATAAAGATGAAGAATTAGGTATAGAAGAGCTTTAATTTTTATTTTGGAAATGACTGATTCAACTGAAACTATTAATCTACAAAATGCTATGGAGCAGATAGTTCAAAAACAGAATTATTATCATTATGATGTTTGGCTAAAAAATTTTTCATTGAATTTGGAAAATATTTGGAATGAATCATCTGGAAAAATCTTACAACCAAATGAAAATGAAAAACATAATCCTGACCTTGAAACTGCAATTGTAATAGGAAGGGGTCCATCATTAAAAAAAAATAATCATCTTGAATTACTTGCAAATAGTGATTTTAAAGGAACGATTGTTTGTTGTGATGGAATATTAATTGAAGCATTAAAAGCAGGAGTAACACCAGAAAAATTTCCAAATTTTTATGTTGTCACAATTGACTATGCTCCAACCTTTACTAAATTTTATGATGATGAAATTGTCGATAGATTTGGTAAAAAAATAAAAGGAATCTACACAACCATTTCAGATCCAAAAGTTGTAGCAAGAGCAAGAGATGCTGGAATAAAAATTCATTGGGTACATCCATTATTTGATCTTACTGAAGGAAAAAAATCTTTTAATTATATTACAAGTAAGATTACAAAAGCACGGAAAGAAAATGTGGGTTTGCCTGGAATACAAACTGGCGGTAATGTAGGAACTTCCGCATGGTTTATCTCCTGGATGATTCTAAAATGTAAGACTGTTTGTTTAGTTGGAATTAATCATGGATGGGAAGAAGATGATCCATGGGAAAAGATCATAACACATAACGGTGATCTCTTAATTGATATTGAACAAAATGATCCTGCATTCAAAAAATTATTCCAAAAAATCTATAATCCAGATTTTGACAATTATTGCATTTTTGATCCAATGTTTCTTTTGTATAGTCTATGTTTTAGAGAATTTATTTCTCGTTCTCCAACTTGGGTTAATACAATAAATTGTACTGAAGGAGGATCCATTTTTGGTGATAGAATCACCTCAAAATATTTTAATCAATTTTTGAATTCATTCTCTTCACATTAAATCATAGAAACCAGTAAATAGTCAAATAACAAAATAGTGCTATGAAGACTCTTTTCGTTTGTCCTGAAATTAGATTAGACAGCAATCCATCAACAATACCATTTTGGGCTGGAATTTTAGCTGCAATTGCTGAAAAAAAAGGTGGTGATGTTGCAATTCTTGATTTGAATGCAATTAGAATGAATTATGGTGGTGGTTATGTTCCACTAAAAGTGATTGAAAAAGAAATTTCATCTGAAAAATGGGATTTTATTGGAATTGGAGGATTAACAACTACTTATGGACGTATAACTGAACTTGCACCTCTGATTAGAAAATGTGCACCTGATGCACTTTTTGTTGGTGGTGGTGGATGGTCTTCATACAATCCTACTGAAATTCTTGATTTGATTCCACAGCTTGATTTAATTTGCATTGGTGAAGGCGAAGAAACTTTTTCAGAACTTTATGATGCTGTAGAATCTGGAAAATCTGATTTACAAAACATTAGCGGTTTATGTTTGAGAGATGGAAGCAGTTTCAAATATACAAACCCTAGAGCATTAATTTCTGATCTTAATACAATACCATATCCTGCTTATGATCTTTTGGAACTTGACATATACTTTAGATATTCAACTATTCCTTATTCCGTTGAAGCATATAATACAAGAAGAAGATTATCGGCAGTTTGGGAACGCGGTTGTCCACGTGGATGCACTTTTTGTTCTCATAATGGAATGTCAAGAATAGATCTACAAAATATCTATGGAGATGGTGATAGAAAACTAGGCGAAAAATTAGTTAGAGAAGTCGATAAAGAAAATAATACTTTTCAAGCTCCTGCTAGATGGCCTCATCCGCAATATGCTGTGGATAATATCAAATTATTAAAAGAAAAATATGAAATTGATTTCTTTATGGCTGTTGATGAAAATATGACTAGTAATCTAAAATGGACTAAAGAATTTTGCAAATTATACGCTGATTCTGGATTATCTGAAAGTGTAAAATGGGGTACACTTGGAGATGCACCTAGTGTTGCAGTTCACCCTGAAATTATAAAAATTATGAAAGATGCTGGGTGCACTTACATTTCATTTGGGTTTGAATCTGCATCTAATAAAGTTCTCAACGAAGACATCAAAAAAGGTCAAACTCGACAACATTTACAAAAAACAGTTAACACTTTGAAAGAAGCTAACATGAGCGTAATTTCTACATTCATGATTGGTAATCCTAATGAAAATATTGATGATTTAATGGAAACTGTAGATTTTTGGATCCAGAATAAAGCAGCAATTGATCCTTTCATATGTACTCCTTATGTCGGAAGTCCAATTTTCTATGATAATGTAAATTATATTTTAGGACAATATGATCCACGCATTAAACTTGCTACCGAAAATAAAACTCAAGTTGAAGAAAAAGAATTAAAAAAATGGAAATTAAAAGCATTAGATACATTCATGAAAGAATGTGGTGATGCATTCCAATATACAGCAACAGTTAGTAAAAATTTCACAATCCCTGAACTATTTGCATTAAAACATTTTATGTATACTCATGACCCAAAAAGAATTCTTGAATGGGCACATCAACGATATGATGAAACTCATCTTCCACAATGGAAACATGATCCTAAGTGGAAAAATTATTGCTCAATTTGCAAAGCAGAAGAACAATTACTATCAAAAATTGAAGTTAACTAAATTCTATTTGCCTTAAACCACTCTATTTTTCTAATATGATCCATGGAAAAATCATCTAATTCAGATCTATTTGTTTCTAAGAAATTTTTCATTTTTTCATTTGATATTTCTGCATCTTGGATTGATCCTGTAAAAAATGTCTCTGTTAATTTTTTAGAAAATGAACTCCAATCAAAATTTGAAACATTTTTCTCAAGTAATGTTATAAACTGATCCACGTGTTTGGAATCGACTTTTGTATTTGACATTTTTTCAATGAGATATGGTAATTCTTCAAAATTACTCAATTTCTGAACTGATGGAAGAAGTGAATAATTTAACTCTACTAATGTAATAGTTGGTTTTCCATAACATGCAGCTTCAAAGCCTGCAGTTCCCGCAATTGAAAAAACTAATGAGCATTTTTTATACAATTCTTCTCTAGGAAAACTTGGATGCATTAGAACAACATTTGGTATATTCATAATTTCCTCATATTCTTCTTTACTTCTCCAACTTCTCATTGCCTGACCTGGGTGTTCTTTAACCACTAAATTCCAATTAATTGGTAATGATTTTGCCACTGATTTGATAACCTCAATTTGATTAACAAAATATGGTGCACCAAGCAATAATGAACGTTCCATTTCAATATGTAATGGAAAATATACAAATGAATTTGTACTTTCTAATTTCATTTTTAGATTATTATCGACATATGATTTTCTACGTTTTGTTTGCATTGCATCTTTAATATAATATGAAAAAACTTTTGATTTTGTTCGTCCATAGTATGTATAATGTGTATTAGTATTTTCTGTATCAAAATCAATTAGGTATGATTTTGCAGAACGAATCTTATCAATTATTTCATTTCCAGGCCTAACCAATTTCTCATCAATTTGTTTCAATAAATCTGAAGAATGTATGTAATCTTGTAATTCTTTGAAATCTCTATTTTTATGTTCCAAATTTTCTAATTTTTCTATATGATCTAATTTTTGATGCTCTTGTGCTAACATGCATTTTTTTCCAATTATAGTATAATTCATCGCAATTACTTTTACCCCTGTATTTTTACACATTTCATAAATTAATTCTTGATGATGTAAACTAGGAAGTCTTGTAAAGAAATAATCTGGTTTAATCTCTTCTAAAATTTTTTCAAAAAATCTACATTCTTGTTCTAATATTGATAAAATTTCATCTCTTGTAAAATGATAAAACTCTTTGAAGTATAGAAATATCCTCTCGGTTTGTGCTAATTTCCACAAATTGATCTTATACTTTTTTTCAAATTTTTCTAGATAACCCATATCTGCAATTTTTCCTTTTTCGATTTGATCATGCATGAACCAAATATTTTCAAAATCTACAAGTTTTTGTGATTCAAAAAATTTTTTTGGACGTGATGTTACTTCTGAAATTGCATACATCTTGCAATCATATTTTTTTTGTAATGCATAAGATAAACAATAATGTGTATAATCATTTGTGAGGAAAAACAGAATCTTATCAGGCATAGTCTATAGTTTAATTTGTCATTTAAATATTAAATTACTAAATTATAGTCTGTTATAGTATAACAAAGTTATTACCATTAAATATGACAAATACACTTTTTGATTATGGATTATTCTGTTGAAAATATTTTTCAAATAGATGGTAAATCTCTAGGTGCTGGTCATCCATGTTATATTATTGCTGAAATTGGAATTAATCACAATGGGGATATTGAATTAGCTAAAAAACTCATTGAAACTGCTGTTGAAATTGGGGCCAATGCAGTAAAATTTCAAAAAAGAGACCTAGAAAGTATTTATCAAAAAGAAATTCTAGAGAAACCAACTTTAGATAGCCAAGGTACTGAAATACTAATTGATGTTTTAAAAGAAGTAGAATTTGATGAAAAAAATTTCATCGAACTTAAAAATTATTGTAAAGAAAAAGAAATAACATTTCTCTGTACTCCTTGGGATATCCCAAGTGTTGATTTTCTTGAAAAGCTAAATGTATCTGCTTACAAAATTGCTTCTGCAGATATGACAAATTTACCCTTAATTTCTTATATTTCTAAATTCAAAAAACCAATGATTATCTCTACTGGGATGTCTATGATGGACGAAATTGAGAAAACTGTAAATTTTGTAAAAGAAAAACACGCCACTTTCTCACTTTTACATTGTAATAGTACATATCCTTCTCCTGTAGAGTTACTAAATTTATCCTTGATTCCAGTATTACAAAAAAAATTTAATGTTCCAATTGGTTACAGTGGACATGAATCTTCCATCTTACCTTCATTAACTGCCGCAAATATGGGAGCAGTGATCATTGAACGTCATATTACACTTGATAAAAAAATGGAAGGAATAGATCAAGCATCTTCACTTGAACCAGATGAATTTAAAACATTAATCCAAAATATACGTGAGTCAGAAAAAGCAAAAGGTGTTCCAAATAAAAAAATGACTAGAGGTGAAGTGCTTCAAAGAGAAGTTTTAGGAAAAAGCATAGTTTGTTCGAACCCTATTTCAAAAGGAGAATTATTTTCCGAAAATAATATTGAAATTAGAACTCCTGCACGAGGATTATCTCCACAGTATTTCTATGAAATAATTGGTAAAAGTTCAAATCGTGACATAAAAAAAGGAGATTATATTCAAGAAAACGATCTATCATGATTCTTGGAATGAAAGTCAGAAAACCTGATTTGTCTGATATGTTACAATTCAACCCAAAAGCGCTAGAATTTCACTTTTCTGATAGTGATTTAAATTTAGAATTAGATGGACACTTTGATCAGAAATTAATTGTTCACTGCTTTGAATATTTTGAAAGAAAATTATTAGATATTGCTAGTCTTGGTTCAACCAATCAAGTTCATTCAAGAGAAAAATCTATAGAATTAATTCAAAAAGCTATCGACAAAACACTATCACTTAATGAACAATTTTCTGGAACTCCCACAATGATTGTTCATCCAGGTGGATATTCATTAAATCCATCTACTAAATCTGAAATTAATAAAATGAAAGAACTAGTTTCTGATTCTATTAAAAAATTAGATCTTAAAAATGTAAATTTTCTTTTAGAAAATATGCCCCCATATGCCTGGTTTTTTGGAGGTCGATGGCATAGTAATGTTTTCTTAAGTGCTCATGATATGAAAAATTATTGTGATGAAACTGGTCTTAACGTTTGTTATGATCTCTGTCATTCACATCTTTATTGTAATAAAAATAATCTAAATTTGGTTGATGAATTATTAGAAATTAAAGATAATGTTGAACATTTTCATTTATCTGACGCAGGTGGAGATGATGGTGAAGGACTTCAATTTGGTGATGGTGATCTACCTTTTGATCAAGTAATTCCCATTCTTAATCAATTTAATGAAAAAACCTTTGCAGTCGAAGTATGGAAAGGTCATGAACAAGGTGGTAAAGGATTCGAAGTATTTTTAGATAAGGTCAGAGAAGCAGGATTAATTATATCATGAAAAATGCGTTAATCTTTGGTGTCACTGGTCAGGATGGTTCCTATCTAGCGGAATTTTTGTTAAAAAAAGGTTATAATGTTTCTGGAACATTTCGGAGAACAAGCCATAAATGTTTTGAGAGAATAGAGGAACTTCAAATTTTTGAAGATGTCTCAAAAATAAAATGTGATTTAGCAGATGATTCATCAATTCGTGCTGCTATCAAACAATCAAACCCAGATGAGATCTATAACTTAGCGGCACAATCTTTTGTTGGGGCTTCTTTCCAACAGCCTATTCTTACATCTGATGTTACAGGATTAGGAACATTAAGAGTATTAAATGCAATTCGTGAAATTGCTCCAGACGCAAAATTTTATCAGGCATCATCAAGTGAAATGTTTGGTGATTACCCTGGCAAAAAAGACGAAAAATCAGTTTTTAAACCAAGAAGTCCTTATGGAGCAGCAAAAGTATTTGCTCATCATATAACAAATCATTATCGTGAAGCATATGATTTGTTTGCTTGCTGTGGAATTTTATTTAATCATGAATCTCCTCTAAGAGGAATTGAATTTGTTACTAGACAGATTACTTATCGTTTAGCACGTATAAAATACAATCAACAGAAAAAGTTCTCTCTAGGAAATATACATGCAAGAAGAGATTGGGGATTTGCAGGAGATTATGTTGAAGCAATGTGGGCCATGCTACAACAGAACAAACCAGATGACTATGTTGTCGCTACTGGGGAATCCCATTCTGTTGAGGATTTTCTTAGTTTAGCAACTGAATATGCTGATTTAGGTGATTGGAAAAACTTGGTAAATGTTGATGAATCTTTACTACGACCTTCTGATATTGATGAACTAGTTGGTGATCCAACTAAAGCCCAAAATGTTTTAAACTGGAAACCAAAAATGTCCTTTAAAAATCTGGTAAAATCAATGGTTGAACATGATCTTGAATATATAAAATTACAAACTGAACCTTTCTAGAAAATATTATTCAATAACTAAAATTATAAGGATTCATTTCTCTAATCCTTCATGAAACCAATTTGCATTATACCTGCTAGAGGTGGTTCTAAAGGCGTACCGAGAAAAAATATTCGAAAAATTCTAAACAAACCACTAATTGCATACACAATTGAAAAAACATTAAAATCAAATATCTTTAGTCATGTAATTGTTTCTACTGAAGATAAAGAAATTGCAAAAATTTCAAAAAAATTTGGTGCTGAAGTTCCATTCATGAGACCAAAAAACCTTGCAAAAGATAATACTGGAATGGCTGATGTTCTAATTCATGCGGTACAAAAACTTCTTTCGTTAGGTTATAACTTTGAAATATTTGTCAATCGTGATTGTACAGTTCCCTTCATTCGAAATAGTGATATTAAATCAAGCATTAATTTACTTAAAAAAACTAACTGTGATGCAGTTTATGGTGTTTATGAACAACATTTCAATCCATATTTCAATATGATTGAAATTGGAAAAAATGGCTATATTGAATTCTCTAAAAAATTAAAAACTAAACCTACAAGAAGACAAGATGCAAAAAAAGTATATCAATTAAATGGATTATTTACTTACAATACAAAACAATTTCTCAAATTTGAAAATCAGTATCCACCAAAAGGTTTACCGTTAATCATTCCTCCTGAATCTGGAATAATGATTGATACTGAGTTGGAATTTAAAATTGTTGAAATGATGTTTAAACAAAAAATAAAAATTTAATCCAAACTTATCATTATCTTCTTTTCAGATGATTTTTTTATTGCTAATGCAACTTCTTGTATTTTCAAAGCCTCAGTTATAGAATTCATGGGAATTTTTTTTGTTTTAATACATTTTAGAAAATATTTCATTTCATTCACATACATTTGATTTCTATCAAATTTTTTTTTCAAGTTCTTTGTAGTCAATTTTTTTGTTTTATAATTAAAAATTTCAACACGGTCATTTTCCCATTGCCATTTTATTTGTCCCTTTGTGCCTATAATTTTGCAAGATCTTTGACTTGGTTTCTGAAAATAATCTAAATGAACCTCTGCAATAATTTTCTTTTTAAATTTTAATAAACTTGCAGACAAATCTTCTACATCAATTTTTAAATCACTAAATTTTCCATTTATTGCATATACTTCATCAACTTTTCCAAAAAACCAAAATAAATAATCATATTCATGAATCTGAGTTAAAACTACTCCACCACCAAGTTTTTTACGACCTGCATAACTTCTTTTGTAATCTTCCCATGGATGCCAATCTGGCATATAAGAGCCATTTTCAACTAACACAGAAAATATTCTTCCTATTGATTCTTTTTCAATTAATTTTTTCATTAATTTTATTCCAGGAAGAAATCTCATATTACATCCTACCATTGAAATTATTTTTTTCTGTTTGATTAATTTCTTTAATTTTGGTATTTCTTCAAGTGAATCTGATATAGGTTTCTCAAAAAATATATGACATCCTTTTTCAGCAAATTTTAATGCTGTTTTAACATGCAAACTTGTTTCATTACATATAACTACTAGATCAAACTCTTCTTTTACTGCATCACTTACTGTTTTGAAAATTTTCACGTTTTTATTTTTTAATTTTAATGCATCATTATTATGAGTACAGATACTAATTTGATTATTATTAATTTTCAATAAATTTTTTACATGTCTTTTTCCTATAGAACCATATCCGATTACTAAGATTTTCAAATTTTTCATAATTTCTTTTATCTGATATGCTTTTTAGAATTACTATGCTGTAAAATCTAAAACAATCCTTTAGCAGCTTCTGCTATATCATCTTCAATTTTAGCATTTGAATCAGACCAATAAGTTTCAATAAACTCTTTACGTAATTTTCCTCTTAAATCTAAGTCTGTTTCTGCTCTTTTTATTTCTGGCCATCTGTCTTTTGGAAATTTTATGTACATTGCAAACACATCTCTCAATCTAGTCATATCTTCTTTAGACCATTGTGGCATTTTCAGTAAGCTTTCCCCAGAATTACTAACAGCACATATCACATTTGGATCAAGATATCCTTTTCTTACTGCATAATCATGTAGTTCTGTACCATGGAAAGGTACCAATATAGAACAACTCGTGTTATCTGAATTAAATTGACGATTTAATTCAATCGTATCAAATGCCAGTTCTCTTGTTTCATCAGGAAAACCAATTATATTATTCACACTAAATGTAATTCCCAAATTTTCAACAATCTTTATCTTTCTAATTGCACTGGAATTAGTATATTCTCTTTTAACTACTTCTGCTCTGAACTTTTCATTTCCATGTTCTAGACCAAAAGTAACTCGATCTAATCCGACTTCTTTCATTTTTTTAAATTTTTCTTCCTCAATAGTTTCTATACGTGTTTGACACCAAAAAGGAAGTTTAATTTTTGAATACATTTCTATGAATTCATCAAATTCATCTTTTGTCCAGGCAAGAAATGTATCTGCCCAAAAGTAAATGTATTCAACATTATACTTTTTGATATGATTCTCAATTTCTTTTTTAACCAACTTCATGTCTTTTTTACGAAAAAATGACATTCCTTGTCTAAAATCTCCATCACCATACAATCTATTTTGACCAGGAGAATTACAAAAAGAACAAGTAAATGGGCAACCACGATGAGTTTCTACTGGAAGTAATCTTCTTATTTTACCTCCCATAGGTCTGTAGAATCTTTGTTCTCCAAATAATTCAATATCAGTAATTGTAGGAATTTCATTAATATTTACTGGTCGAGAAATGCTGTTTTTATGAATTGGATTACTTTCATTCTTAAACCATATGTTTGTAATTTCAAATGTTGGTTCATTATTTGATATACTATTTGCAAGATCAATTATTGCATTTTCTCCTTCTCCAACACAAACCATGTCAACATTATCATATGAAAGTGCAAGCTCAGGAGCAAATGTTGGAAATACACCACCAAAAATATTCTTAATTCCTAAATCTCTTGTTGCATCTATCATTTTTATTGCTCTAAGAAAAGTAGTTTCAGTACAAGAAACTGCTATTAAGTCAGGCTTAAAATTTAAAATGGATTCCCGAAAATCATCAATTGCTGATCTAGTAGTTTTCTTAAAATGTAAATCATCATCATCGCGTTCTAATATAGGTCTAGTTTCTAAAACATCACTTCTGACTTTATCTGAATCTTCTATTGTTATTTCATCATCAAATTTGTAAAATGTTGTATCAAAAAGACCTGTTATATGACCTTCATCTTTCAAAATTTGTGATAGTACGGTGATTGATGGAGGAATTGTACTCATTCCACGTTCATTTGGATAAAGAAATAAAATCCTACAATCTTTAGATCCTATATTTCTAGCAATCTTATCAGTCAAAAATGGATTCTCTTCTGATACCATCTCAAGTTTATTACTCATTTGAATCTAGTTTTATTTCATCCATTATATAATATTCCATACAAATACACGCAGATTCATTCATCATTCGTTATTTTTTCCTTTTATCATACTAACAACTGAAAAAAGAATAGATGCTGTAATTAGTAGCATTGTACCAATTAGTACTCCACCTCCACCCACAATAGCTATATTTGTTATAAAATCCCCTTCAGTTGAAAACACTTGTATGGTCCATGCACTAAAAATTAGTCCAATTGTTAGCAAGATTGCACCAGGAATTCCATAGAAACTTAATGGATGTTGGATTGCAACAAATTTCAATGTACTAAAAACTACTGAACTTCCATGAGAAATTGGATTTTGTGTAGATGTTTTTCCTTCATACAAAATTTTTATTGGCACTTCTGTAATTTTTAATCCTTTTTCTTGTACTTTAATTAAGATCTCAGTTGATACTCCCATGCCAGATTCTGTCGGTGAAATATTTTCTAAAACATCTTTACTATATGCTCTAAAACCACTTTGTGAATCTGTAATTTTTGAACCTGTAGTAACATTTGTTAACTCTGTAATTACCTTGACTCCAATTTTTCTATATTTTGGTATGCTAGTTTTATTATCCAAAAATCTTGAACCTATTACCACATCTGCTTTTTTAGATACAATTGGTTCTAAAACTCTTTGAATGTCATCAACTTGATGTTGTCCATCAGCATCAAATGTGATTAGTACATCAGCATTGATTTTTTTTGCTTCTAAAAATATCGATTTTATTGCATCACCATATCCTTGATTTTTTGAGTGAGTAACTACTATTGCACCTAAGCCTTTTGCAATTTCGGCAGTTAGATCAGTTGAACCGTCATCACAAACAATTATCGAGTCGGAAATTTTTTTTAATTTTGTTATTATTACACCAATATTTTTTTCCTCGTTAAAAGCTGGAATTCCTATTATTATTTTCATTTAATTTTATTCTTTTTATAAGATATAAAACCTAACTGATAAATTATACTTACACTGATAATCGTTTTTTTACAAATTCAATTGATTCAACTGGAGAAGGATCTATATTATTAAGAACTGCCGTATAGATTGAAGAATAATCTAGCAAGTAAATCAAATTTGTGATTTTAGATAGAATGTTTCCTTCTACAGACTCAATTGTTTTAAAATCAATTTCCTTTGATTGAAAAAATTCTTTGAGAATTATCCATCTTTCACGAGTTTTAATGTGATCATCTTTACCTTGAATTAAAATTGGTTTTAGATTAGTATTCTTTTCCCATGCAACAATCCCATTATGGCATGCTTCAACTATATCCTCTGCTATTACATGTAGTTTTGAATTTTCTTGTAATGAATTTTTGAAACGAATTGCTGCAGATTGTAATCCCCATGGATAATAAATTATTGGTGTATTATTAATCCATGAAGCTAACCCCAAAGAAACGTTGTCCTCTGTTAAATTTCCAGAAAAAATATTCTTCCTAGTTATTTCTAGATCTTTTACTACATTTCGCATATCACTTTCTTTTACTGGAATTATCTGTTCTAAACTTTTTAGAATTGAAAATAAAAACTTTGGAAATGAGGCTCTTGGTGAATGTATTAATGGTATTGATTGATAAAAAATTTTTTTCTTATTACAAAATTCCTTAATCATACCTCCATCTGAAAATGCTGCAATCTTTGCATCACTTTCATAAGCATCTTTTAGAATAGATAACGTTTCTTTTGTGTTACCTGAAATACTTGTTGTTATAACAAGCGAATTACTATTTATTGTATTTGGAAGGTGATAACCTTTGACAACACTAATGTGCATGTCTTCCTTTGACAAAATTGAACTCATTACATCTCCAATAGAGCCTGAACCACCCATTCCTGCAAAAACAATATGATCTATTTCTTTAACATCTATTCTTTCAACATCTGTTTCAAAAACACATGATGCAATCTCTGGCCATTTATCATATGTTGCAAACATTTTCTTTTTATCAATTTCATTTAGATCACTAATTTTCATAATTAACATATTTGAAAATCATATTGTAAAATACTTAACTACTAAAACACTAATGCCAAAAAATAATTACTACTAATTTTCTTAGTCAGTATTGACACTAAAAACCGTAGAATGGAAAGATAATTCAGTTGTTATGATAGATCAAACGAAATTACCAAATATTCTTGAATATGTAACTTATACTGATTATAATCAAGTTGCTGAGGCTATACGTACACTAGTTATTAGAGGAGCTCCAGCAATTGGTGTTTCAGGCGCATTTGGTCTTGCTTTAGCAGTATTACAAAGTACGGCTACTGAAAAAGATGAATTAATCTCATTTTTAGAAGATGCTAAAAAAATATTATTTGAAACTAGACCAACTGCAATAAATCTTGCATGGGGATTAGAAAAAATCATGAAAGTTGCAATTAATGCAAATACTGTAGATGAAGTAAGAAAAAATGTTGTTGAAACTGCAAAAAAAATGGCTGAAGAAGATGTTCAAATTAATATGTCAATGGGAAAAAATGGTTCAGAATTATTTAATGATAATGATACAATAATGACACATTGTAATGCAGGTGCATTAGCTACAGTTGGTTATGGAACAGCATTAGGTGTTATTCGGGCAACAAAAGATAGTGGTAAAAATATTAAAGTGATTGCAACTGAAACACGTCCTGTTCAACAAGGTTCACGATTAACAGCTTTTGAATTAAAACATGATGGAATTGATGTAAGTCTAATTCCTGATACTGCTGTTGGCTATACTATGGCAAATGGTTTAGTAAACAAGATTGTTGTCGGTGCTGATAGAATTCTTAGAACTGGTCATGTATACAATAAGATTGGAACTTATCAGGTTGCAACCATGGCAAAACAACATAATATTCCATTTTATGTTGCTGCTCCTCTTTCAACATTTGACATGGAAAGTGATCCTGAGGATGTTATAATTGAACAAAGAAAAGCATCTGAAGTAACAGGAATAGGAGATAAAAAAACTGCACCTGATGATATTAATGTAATTAATCCAGCATTTGATATGACTCCACCAGAACTTATTGCAGGCATTATTACTGAAAAAGGAGTTGCAAAACCTCCATTTGAAGAATCAATAAAAAAATTATTCTAAGCTAATTTTAAGAAAGGTTTTATGCATTTTACAGTAATTCATTCTATGAGTACTGTAAATGAAGAACAAATTCGTGATTCATTAAAACAATGCATGGATCCTGAGGTTCCATTAAGCATTGTAGATATGGGCTTAATTTATGGAATTAATGTTACTGAAAATAATGATGTAAATATCAAAATGACTATGACAACAAAAGGATGTCCATTACACGACACAATGGTTGACGATGTTAAAAGATATACCAAAAAAGTTTCAGGTGTAAATAATGTTGATGTAGAAATTGTATGGGATCCACCATGGACTATGGACAAAATGTCAGATTCTGCAAAAGCTAAGATGAAAAATATGGGGTCACAAAATACTCCAGCTCCAATAAACTATGAAACCGCAGTACCACAAGGAGTTGGAAAATTGATAAAACAGGATGATGGTTCTTTAGTTCTTGCTAATGAACATGAGCAAGGATTCATGGTTAATCAGTCTCTAGTTGATTTTTGGAAATCATGTAATGGACAAAGAAAAGTCACTGAATTAGTAGATATTTTTGCCCAACAAACTGGTTTACAAAGAACTCAAGTTGAAAGTCAAATAATGCAATTTTTAAAACAACTACAACAGGGTGGTTTAATTGTAATACCAAATCAAAGTGAAACACCCAATGTAGAATTTAAAAAATCAAATTAAATTTCTTTAATTTCTGAAATACTTGCTAGAACTGAATCCATCTTAATGATAGCACGTTTTTCTTCCCAACCTAAAGCGACATACCAATCACCAGTATCCTCATCATATTTTGTTTCTAGAGTTTCAATTTTCTGATTTTCAGTTTTGTATTTTTTCAAAATTCCAGATGTTGCAAGAGAGATTGCATCTTTTTCTGTTTTCAATCTTCTATCCATTAGACCGATTCCTGGACTCATAAAACAGTTTGAAAATTATCTCTAATATACTTGATTATTAAAAAAAAGGACCCGATGGGATTCGAACCCACGGCCTGGTGGTCCGAAGCCACCCGCTCTATCCAGGCTGAGCTACGGGTCCAAAAAAATAAGCATTTAACAGTGCTAAATATCTGTCTTAGTTATGAAAATCTCAAAAAAAGTTGCAGGAGTAGAGTATGCTATTAGAGATATAGTATCTGCAGCTAGAGAAATTGAATCACAAGGAAAATTAGTTGACTATCTGAATATAGGTGATCCTGTGCAATTTGGATTTCAGCCACCTGAAAATGTTAAACAAGCCTATGTGAATGCAATCAATAAAGGAAATAATTTTTACACTCGTTCTGAAGGATTAACTGAATTAACAGATGCTATAGCAAAAAAAGAAAATGCAAAAGGATTATCCATTTCATCTGAAGACATTCTTGTAACAAATGGTGTCTCAGAAGGATTAGACATGGTCATTTCTTCAATTGTTGAAGAAGGAGATGAAGTATTACTACCAGGTCCATATTATCCTCCCTATGCATCATATGTCAGATTACATGGTGGAATTCCAATTGAATTCTCAGTAGATTTGAATTCTTCATCTCCAGATATTGAAGATATTAAAAATAAAATCACTTCAAAAACAGTTGCCATCTGTCTAATTAATCCAAATAATCCTACTGGCTTAGTTTTTAGTGAATCATCATTAAAACAAATTGTAGATTTAGCAAATGAACATGATTTGTATATAATTTGTGACGAAATTTATGATCAGATTATTTTTGATGAGAAATTTTCAGGAATAGGTAAAGTTGCTAATGATTCACCTGTAATTTTACTAAATGGTTTTTCTAAAGTTCATCTAATGTCTGGTTGGCGAATTGGTTACATAGCATTTAACAATTCATCAAAACTTGAATTAATTAAAAAAAATCTCCCAAAACTTGCTAGAGTAAGAATTTCAACTAATCTTCCAGTTCAATATGCTGCATTAGAATCATTAACTGGTTCACAAGATTATATTCCAAAATTTGTCTCAGAGCTAAAAAAACACAGAGATTATGTGATTAACAGGCTAAACGAAATGAATGGAATTTCTTGTTCAAAACCAAATGGAGCATTTTATGCATTTCCAAAAATTGAACAAAATAAATTCAAATCAGATAAAGAATTTGTCTTAGAATTACTCAAACAAAAGGGAGTTCTTACTGTACATGGTTCAGGATTTGGAGAACAGTATGGCAGTGGTCATTTTCGAATTGTTTATCTTCCAAATATGGAAATTTTAGAGTCTGCAATGAACAAAATTGAAGATTTTGTTCGTTAATACTTCCAAGTCTTGAATTCTTTTGGTGTAATTTCAATAATACAATCTGTATCATCAATCAATTCTCTTGCAGATTTATTTTCAAGTGTTTTAAAATAACGGAGTAAAATCTTCTTGCAAATTCTTTTAACAACAGTTTTTTCTTTTAATAATTTTGCAGTTCCTTTTCCCATCACTCCAAAAATATCTGGAGAATTTATTCCAACATCTACACAAAAACTAATTTTTTTATGTGCCTTGATGTTTTTGGCTTTTTGAGTTTTAGAATTGGTTCCAACATAGATTTTTTTTCCGCTATACATGTACCATACTGGGACAATGTGTGGTGTGTTAGAGTTTTCTATAGTGGCTAGGTGTAAAATCTTCTCTTTTCTAAGAAATTGTTCATATCTTGTCATTTTGTTTTCGATACCCCCAACCAATCAATATACATCCAAAAACAATCATTCCTAATGAAATTTTTTCATTAGTTATGTCAGGACCTAATAAAAAATCAAGTGCAAACTCTGGACTCCATAGAATCATGTTTCGTGCTAAAACAATTAATGCCATAATAATAAACAACACACCCATTGCTGTAAACCAATTTCTTCCTCTACGTGAATATTCACGATTCATAACAAAACATTATTTCTTGTTGTATTAAATTATCTTAATTCCAGGATTCTTCATCTTGTTTCTAATCATTGCATTAAGAAGTAATGGCGTTGACATTTCAACAAGATATGCAAGTGCTCCTGGTCCTAAGTAGATTGGTCTTAAACCTTTAATCTCATTGATCAAACCATTAACAACTTCAACTGATTCTTTACTATCACCTGCAACAAAAATATCATAATCTAATGTCAAAGTTGGATTAACAAGTTTCTTTTCAGAAATTACATGAAATGCAGATACTAATTTTGTTTTATCTTTCATGTATTTCTCAACTGTTTGATGTGAAAATGGTTTATTTTCTTTAATTGCAACACATTCAAAACCTGTGTCAGTTTTTGTCATTGGTACAATTGGTGAAATAATAACACAACTATCACTTACTTGAGATAACAATTCTGAACAAATTGAATCTATATTTTCGTATGGAATAGACAATACTAGAATATCTGATTCCTTTGCTACAGATAAATTGTCTTTTCCTATAATTGAACCATTAATGTTACCAAAAGCCTCTTTAGCCAATTCTGCATATTCTTGTGCTGAAGTATTTGCTCGTTCAGAATCCCTAGAGCCAATAATAACTTCATGCTCTTTACACCATCTAATTGCAAAACCTTTTCCCATTCCTCCAGTTCCACCAATTATTCCTACTTTCATGAAAGCGCTCTACCAATCTTATTATTATCTCTATTGAAGACGATTTGTAATGATAATTTTACTTAGACATGGACAAGCTGAAAATAATACAAAAAAAATTCTAGCTGGAAGAACTCCAGGAATTAATCTCACTGAACAAGGAAAAAAACAAGCAGAACAAGCTGGAGAAATGTTAAAGTCTCTAAATATTTCTGCAATATACTCCAGTCCTATTGATCGAGCCATGCAAACTGCAGAGATAGTTGGAAAACATTGTGATATAGAACCTGTTCCTGATGATCGTCTAATTGAGCTTGATATGGGAAAATTTACCATGGTTCCATATGAGGAGATTTTTAAAAATCATGGAAATGTTTTTTTAAAATTCTATGAAGGCAGTCTTGAAATTAGCCACAATGGAGTTGAAACATTTAGAGAGGTTCAGACACGAATTTTTGATATGGTGGACTTTGTAAAAAGTAATCATAAAGATGAGAATATTGTCTTGGTTACTCACATGGATCCAATTAAAGCAGTTATTGGAAAAGTTCTTTCATTGAAATCTGAAGTGTTATTTTCATTAATCATAGCAAATGCCTCTTTGAATGTGATCAAATATGACGATCAGAATTTCTACCTTGATTCAATTAACTCGATGGACTCATCTCGTTTTCTAGAGAATCTATAACAGAAATCTTCAAAACTTTTAAATAGAAATTTTCGACCACGCGTAATT
>CEUS01045911.1_pt1 | contig 29463 bp, 30 predicted proteins | sample 427031 | NCBI WGS metagenome assembly CEUS01 (sample SAMEA2622837, study PRJEB7988) | marine metagenome | biome: marine biome (ENVO:00000447); feature: marine epipelagic mixed layer (ENVO:xxxxxxxxx); material: "saline water (ENVO:00002010), including plankton (ENVO:xxxxxxxx)" | depth 140 m | reverse complement strand
CTCCACCTGTAGATCAGGTCGACGAAGCTCAAACAGAAGTTGAAGAGGAAGGTAAATAGAATGGCAGAACAAAACTATTACTACGGGACAGGTAAAAGAAAAACGGCCATTGCCCAGGTGAGGATTTATCCGGGCCAAGGTCAGATTACTATAAACGAAAAACCAATAGGCGAAGTGTTCCCACGTTCTGCTCTACAGTCTGTGATTCTGGAGCCAATGAAACTAACTTCTATGGCTAACAAGTTCAATATTGTGGCTAAAGTTCACGGCGGAGGAGTAACAAGCCAAGCCGGTGCAATGCGCCATGGCATAGCTAGGGCCCTTTTAGTGTCCGACGTCAACCTGAGACCAGTACTTAAACAAAATAAAATGCTTACCCGAGACGACCGTATAAAAGAGAGCAAGAAGTACGGCCTGAAACGTGCTCGAAGAGCCAAACAGTATACCAAGAGATAGTCAAAGTGATTTCACGCCAGAAACCTAATCGTTAATTCACTTCCGCCTGTGTAAGTTCTGAGAATATAGACACCTTTGAGGCTAGTAATTTATTCTCATCGTGATCCAAGGTAGGATCTTTCGTCAAAACTAACCTGGCAACTCGACGAGCCTCAGACAAGATGTTTTGGTCGGAAAGACGTGCAATTCTTAGGTCCGGTAAGCCACTTTGTCGGGTCCCAAAAAAATCCCCAGGGCCCCTAAATCTAAGATCTTCCTCCGCTACAGCAAATCCATCAGAAAACCGTTGCATCACATCCAATCTATCTCTAGCATCTGATGAAGGATAATCTGATAACAAAATGCAATAACTTGGGTAATTTCCTCTGCCTACTCTACCTCTAAATTGATGTAGTTGAGCCAATCCAAATCTGTCTGCTCCTTCTATCAAAATTAGTACTGCATTGGGATTATCAATACCAACTTCAATAACTGGTGTAGAAACCAATATATCTATCTCCTGCCTTTGGAAAGCATCCATGACGTCTATTTTGTCTCTTGAACTCATACGGCCGTGCAACAATCCTACAGAAAGATCTGGGAATATGTCCCCTGCTAATATATCAAATTCCGTTTTGGCCGCCCGAGTTTGCAGAATATCCGATTCCTCTATTAGAGGACACACCACAAATGCTTGCCGCCCTTCGTTAATTTGAGATCTCATGAATTTATAAATCCTGTCTCTTTTATTTGGGTGAGCATGATAAGTACTTATTTTCTGTCTACCCGGAGGTAATTCATCTAATACTGATATGTCTAAATCCCCGTATAAAGTAAGAGCCAAGGATCTTGGAATAGGGGTAGCAGACATAACTAACAGATGAGGAGTCTTTGTTTTATTTCTCAAAGAAGTCCTTTGCATAACTCCGAATCTATGTTGTTCATCCACTATTGCCATGGATAGTTTCGGTATGTTCACATTCTCCTGTAACAATGCGTGGGTACCAAAAACTATGTCGAGTGTGCCGGCAGACATCATTTCATTAATTTCACGCTTCTGTCTTGCCTTGAGACTACCGGTTAAAATACCAACTCTTATTGGCTTACTAAAATCAGTCAAATTAAATTTGAACCAGTGCCCATAATATTCCATCCCATCAGTGCCTTGTAGAATATTTGCCACTGTATTGAAATGTTGCTGAACAAGTATCTCCGTTGGAGCCATCATGGCCCCTTGATAACCTTTATAAACAGTAACAAGCAGGGCAATTAGTGCCACAGCTGTTTTCCCGCTACCTACATCCCCTTGAAGAAGTCTACTCATAGGATTTTCCTGAGATATATCTTCTAATATTTGATCAACTGCATTGTTTTGGGCTCCGGTAAGAGCAAAAGGTAAACTTTTCTTTGTGGATTCCACAATTTTAGTCTCCACAGAAATTGGTATGGAATCCTTGTTAGATCTCCAATCATGTCTCTTCAACAACACGTACAACTGAATCATAAACAACTCATCAAAAGCAAGCCTGTATCTGGCTTCTTCTTTATCTTTTTCAGTCAGTGGATAGTGATACTGATTGATAGCCTTGGCCAAATCAATCAATTTGGCTGACTCCAACAATTCATCCGGATACGGGTCAACAACCAAATGTAAGTACTTATCTAAAACTTGTTTTATCAAACTGCGGAAAGTACGAGCCACTATACCTTCAGTACTTGGATAAACCGGGACCAACCTACCAGTGTGGATCAATTCTTCTTCGCTGACAATTTCGTATTCAGGTGACTCAAATACAAGAGAATTTCTAAATTCTCCGACTCTACCACTTAGAACAAGTTTGTCTCCAACCCTAAACTTCTTAGCCAAATAAGGTTGATTAAACCATACAACTCTAACGTTACCGGTATCATCTCCTACTATAGCCTCGGTTGCTTTATGTTTACCGCCCAACATCACCTGCCGAGCATCCCAAACATTTACGATGACTGTCTGTTCAATACCCAACTGAAGAGAATCTACTTTTTGTAAAACCGAATAGTCATTATGTCTTCTGGGGAAAAAATACATAAGGTCTTTGACAGTATAAATACCCAATTTATTCAATCTCGCAACCATCTTTGTGCTTACCTTAGGGAGTTCTGTAACTGGTTTATTTAAAAAAGAGAAATCTGTTTCTTTAATGGATTTGGATCCATTTGCAATAGTGTGTTTTTCCTCAATCAATTTTGATATTGCATCTATCCAATCCCGTTTCTCTACCAGTGACATATTGGAATATAGCCCAACAGGTAGTTCGCTTTTTGTTATAACCTTGTGAGATTTAATCCACTTAGAGACAAACTTATCCAATCCTCCAATTACAGCGGTATCAGAATAACCTTTATTAGCTTCGAGTACTAATATTTTCTCAAGAGTATCAAAATTTGTGATCGTCATATTTCGACATACCTAATGGAATAAGAAGAGAATCGCACTTTCCGACGTTCCCAATGTCTATCACACATAAACCAATGTATCAGCCTATAAATTTATGGTTGTTCTTATCAAACTACATTTTGTGAATTAAAAGCTACTCCAAGGACACCCGGACCAGCGTGTGTTCCGACAACCGGTCCAATTTGACTCATAATGATTTCTCCGGACGTCATAAAGGGGTTTAGTTTAGCAGCTAAGTCTTCTGCCTCACTTTTCGTGGTGCTATAGAATACCGCTAAGTCAGATATCGGTAAAGCTTCCTGTACCAAAGAAAAAATACGGTCTACTCCTTTTATCCGAGATCTAGCCCTTTCAAACGGAAAAACCTCTCCTCCTTTGGTAGATAATATAGGTTTAAGCTTTAATAAATTACCCATAAATGCTCGAGCTTTTCCTATTCTACCGCCTTTCTGTAAATACTCTAAAGTGTCCAGAAGGGCAAAAAATTTTACACTGTCTATAGATAGGTTTATTGCGTTGACAACATCATCAACACTACCCCCATTTTTTGCCACCTTACTTGCCTGTACAGCAATTAAACCTAATCCCATAGATCCATGTTTAGAATCTATAGTTTCTATACGTGTACTACCTTCATACTGGTCTTTTGCCTGTCTGGCGGAATTCAGTGTGCCACTCAATTTATCCGAGATGTGAACAGAAACTATCTCTTCATTGCTTTTTGCCAAGTCGTTATACAAACTTAGAAACTCTCCTACATTGGGCTGGGAGGTTGTTGGCAGTTGGGCACCTGACGTTAATCTTTGATAAAATTCGTCTGGTTTTATATCTATACCGTCTTTGAAAACATCTGTTCCAAAATGAACATTCAAAGGGATTACCGAAATGCCCAGAGATTCTGCCAAATCCGGCGGCAGATCGGCTGTACTATCAGTTACTATTTTAACGGTCATCTTGCTCTCCTCATTCTAAGGATAATATATAATTATAGTAAGGCTGCCCTCCAAATACTACCTCTGTTTCCACTCCTTTATATTGTGACTCAATAAGATCTGCAGTAGCATTCGTCTCTGCCTCATTGCTTTCCAAACCCCTATATATCGTGACCAATATGCCTGGATACATATTGGACTTAGATAGTATTCCAAGTAATACCATTGACGATGCTTCGCCAGAACAAAGAATTTTATTATTCAACGAACCAATATATTGACCCTTCTTTATTTCAACACCATCAATCTTTGCATCGCGTTCAGCCACACAAACGAATCCCGATAACACGCCTGTTATCGCGTTTTTCATATTATCAAGATTGACTGCAACGTTTTCTTCCGCGTTAAAAGATAATATTGCAGACACTCCTTCTACCATAGTTTTAGTAGCTACTATCTCCACTTGTTTTGAGGATAAATAGCCTGCTTGCTGAGCTGAATAAAGTATATTGGAGTTATTAGGCAAAACTAAAATCATATCAGCCTCGATACTTTCAACCGCGTCTAATATCTCTTTTACACTGGGATTCATGGTATCTCCACCTTCTAAAACATATGAGGCTCCTGAAGAGATGAACAAATCCCTGAATCCACTACCCACTGAAATTGATAATATTCCAATACTTAACGTATCTGCTGCATTGTTGGACCCAAAAAACTCTTTGTTTTGATCATCCATGTTCACTATATTAACTTCAGACAAAGTGCCTAATGTAACAGCATGACTTAAAACAGGGCCAGGATCTAAGACGTGAACATGTACCCTAATCATTTCTTCCGATCCAATAACCACGGTAGAGTTGGCGAGCAACATCATTCTATCTCTCATCTGATTTATATCGATAGAAACACCTTTTAACAAAAACTGAGTGCAATATCCATATTCATTGTGTCCGTCATCAAAATCAAATGTAGCCGGTACTTCCCCGTCAGATATCTTAATATCAGGTGTTACTAACGGTATATCTGAATTTGATTCTCCAGTAAGATTGTGGAAAGCGCCCTCGAGCAATATAGATAGTCCTTGACCACCAGAATCCACTACGCCAGCTTCCTTAAGCACCGGTAATAAATTGGGCGTGTTCGCTACAGATTTTCTAGATGCCACCACCATTATTTCCCACAGATTAACTAAATCTGATTCATTTGTGTTTACACTGATTGCGGTCTCTATATCGCTTATAACTGTCAACATGGTGCCTTCAACTGGGTTGCCTACCGCTTCATAAGAAGATCTTTTAGCTTCCTTCAATGCATCCGAAAGTAATCCGGCATCAAACGAAGATTTACCTCCCAAAACTTTTGCAATACCTTGGAAAAATTGAGCCAATATTACCCCACTATTTCCCCTGGCTCCCAACAAAGACCCTCTTGCGATCATATCAATTATTTCCTCAGGTTTGGCATCAACGGTTCCATCAATTTCATCCACAATTGATTTCATAGTAAGAAACATATTAGTTCCCGTATCCCCATCTGGTACTGGGAACACGTTAAGCGCATTTATTTCATTCACTTTCGATTCTAAGAGACCTGTTGCCTGTACTAGCATAGAATAAAATTTTCTTGAAGTTATATTTTTTGCCATTTGCTAACATTCCTCATCACAAACTATGAAACTGGGCATTGATAAAAATGACCTCTTCTGATAGTCTAGGTGCCTGGATTGTAATAAATACATTCCGAGTAGTCAAAAACTACTTAAATATTATAAACAAAGTAGGCTTAGTACACAAAGAGGAAACATAATGGCTAAATGCACAATATGTGGCAAAGTGGGACATTCTGGCAACAATGTTAGTCACTCCAAGAGAAGAACCAAAACTAGATTCTTGCCGAACATACAAAAAGCCAAATTAGATATAGGCGGCATTTGTAAGAAGATAGCAATTTGTACTAGATGCCTGCGTACAACTCAAAAAACCCCAAAAAGCACAGCAATATAATAGGATTATTGTCAGCGTAGCATTCAACTCAATACCCGATACAACTATTGATATCTGCATGTGTTATAATTCAATCCTAAATAGCTTGCGAGCATTCTGCTCAACCATTCATCAAAGAGGTGGAAAATGGAAGATGTTTTTAAAGAAGCGCTTAACTTAGTAGAAAAAAATAGACCTTTCGTCATTGCCACTGTGGTAGGAACAAAAGGGTCCACGCCTCAGAAACCTGGTGCTAAGCTCCTAGTTAGAGAGGATGGGTCGGGAGTGGGCACATTGGGTGGTGGCTGTGTCGAGGGAGATATATGGTATGCATCTCAGATGTTGCTAAAAGAAGGAGGAGATGCCAAGTTAACCGACTACATGCTTAATGAGGAAATCGCCGCAAGAGAGGGTCTAGTATGCGGGGGAACTATGTATTTTTTGATAGATCCCGTCTTCGATCCGAAAAGCATAGCAAATCCTATTACAAACATAGTCGGAGCATATGACGGTGACTCGAGTGTAGGCTTGGCAACACTGTTAAAACCTGCTCTGGGCAAGGGTAATACCGGTGACAAACTGTTACTCGCTAAAGACGGTTCCTTCAGCGGTAGCTTGGGAGACTATCTAAGAGACAACGAAGCCGTTGAAGCACTATCTAAATTAGTTGACTACGGAAGAGTAACTACTTTAGTAACTAAGGATGGGTCGCAGGTGTTTTTGGAAGGCTTCACAACTCCTGCATCAGTGGTGATAGCCGGCGGAGGACATATAAGTAACGCTTTAGCCCCGTTGGTAAACATGCTAGGGCTTAGACTTCATGTTGTAGATGACAGACCGGAATTCGCTAATAAAGAACGGTTTCCTTCTGCTGAAAGTGTGATAGTAGCTGACTACGCCGAAGGTATTAAGCAACTAGATATTCGCCCAAATACCTCCATAGTGGTAGCAACCCGTGGCCATCGTGAAGATGACAGAGCTCTGGAAGCAGCTGTGAAGAGTCCGGCTGGTTACGTGGGATTGGTCGGGAGCAAAAGGAAGACAATCCTCATATACGAAGAATTGCTTAAAAATGACGTACCATTAGAAAGACTTGCTGCCGTTCATGCTCCTGTAGGCTTGGACATAGGCGCTAAGACACCTGAAGAAATTGCCGTAAGCATTATGGGTGAGATAGTAGCCTTCAGGGAAGGTCGTTCAGGCAAAACCTTAGCAATGGAATCTAGATATCTGAAAAAATTAGCTACCAAGGTTGGGGTAGCGGTCTAAATAACAAAATTATGTCTGGTATATCTGCAATTCTACTCGCTGCAGGAGAATCTAAACGAATGGGCACGATGAAGGCTCTACTACCCTGGAAGGGTTCAACTCTGTTAGAGTACCAAGTAACTACTTTGATGGACGCAGGGGTTTCCGAAATCTGTCTCGTTGTTGGTCACAAGCATAAAGATGTTAGTAATCCCGTAAAAGGCAAAGCTGGTGTTAAACTTGTAGTTAATGAAAATTATATGGAAGGGAAAACAACTTCCATAAAAGCTGGTTTAAATATCATGAGCCCCACCACCGAAACCATATTAATCCTATCGGTAGACCAACCGCGAACATCAGAAATACTGTCTGCTATTTTAAAATCTCACGGATCTTCAGATAAATTAATAACATACCCCACCTATAATAACAAAGGTGGGCACCCTGTCATTTTTAACAGCAAACTGCGTCCAGATCTCAATAACATAAACGAAACTCATGAAGGTTTAAGGGAAATCACTCGCAGATACGCCCACACGATCAATCTAGTACCATTTGATAGTGTAATAGTAACTCTGGACTTAAATTCACCTCACAATTTTAAAGAGGCAGTGGAATTATTTGCTTAATCTAAAACTTAGATGGATACAATTTAAATCGATTCATCAGCCTTCAATTCTTCTATATCCTGATCTGTCAAACTAAGCATAGTTTTTAATAAATCTTCTGTGTGCTCTCCAAGTGCTGGAGAATGCGACTGAATGCCGCCAGGAGTCCTAGATAGCTTTACTGGGGTGTCTATAGCATCAACATATCCAATTCTAGGATGAGGTACCTTTCGGATCATTTGCCTATGCTTTACCTGGGGATCTTCAACCACCTGATCTATTGAATAAACAGGACCACATGGAATACCTAGTTCTTCAAATTCCGATAGCCATTCATCAGATGTTTTCTTGCTAAGTGCTTCATTAATTATAGGTTCTGCCAGATGCCAATTTTGACTACGTAGCCATCCGTCATCCAATCTTTGGTCGTGTATCAGATCTATCCTGTCGATGGCAGAACAGAACAGGGGCCATTTCTCGTTACGACCGTCTGCCAATGCCACGGTTATATAACCATCCTTGGTTGGAAAAGCCTGAAATGGAGCTGTAACCGGGTGTTTTGTTCCTAGGGGTTTAGGGGCCACTCCTGTAGCAAAATAACGAATGAATGCATTCTCCAATATAGATACTTGGCAATCTAACATACTTATGTCTACAAATTGTCCTTTACCACTGGTAGAACGCTCTTGTAATGCACTAAGTATTCCTATAACCGAGAATAGGGCGGGTGTTATATCTCCCTGGGAAACGCCTGGTCTGATTGGAGGACCACCAGGTTCACCAGTTATACTCATCACTCCTCCCATACCCTGTATGATAACGTCTAAGGCGCCTTTATTGGAGTAAGGTCCGGTCTGACCAAAACCTGATATAGAAGCATATATAATACCTGGATTATGCTCATTCAAAATATCGTATCCCAGCCCTAATCTTTTCATTGCACCCGGAGACATGTTCTCCACTATGACATCTGCTTTGTCCACAAGTTTAAGGAAAACGTTTTTCCCTTTTTCTTTTTTTAAATCAAGACTCATTCCCTTTTTCCCTCGATTTATACTCATAAAGTATGTGCTTTCTTCCTCTATGAAAGGGCCACTAGCCCGAGATCTGTCTCCAATTCCAGGTTGCTCAATTTTTATCACTGTCGCACCGAGGTCTGCCAAAACCATCGCGGCGAACGGGCCTGCTAACACATGTGTCAAATCAAGCACTACAATATCCTTTAGTGGTCCCGACATATTCATATCCTTTCTAAATCAACTGGATGTGATTTATCTCATCATACCCACAACCACCGATAGTATCAAAATAATAGACCGCTAGCGTATACAAATGCAATAATGTAAGCACAGTTGTATATTAATGTTTCAGTAGAATATAATAGTAGGTTATACAGAACATGGAATAATTACATATGGCTAACCAGAAAGATTTTTACAAGACACTTGGGGTAAATCGTCAGGCAACCCAAGAAGAAATAAAGACCAAGTTCCGCAAATTGGCACTTGAATATCATCCTGACAGAAATAAGGATGCATCTGCCCAAGACAAATTCAAGGAAATAAACGCTGCTTATCAAGTTCTGGGAGATCCGCAGAAAAGGGCCCAGTACGATAGATTTGGTGATGTAGGAATAGGCTCCGGTGGATGGAACCAAGGAGGATTCGGCGGGGCAGAGAATTTTGGTGGGTTCGGAGATATTTTCGATGCTTTTTTCGGCGGGTTTGGCGGGACAACCGCGAACGCTCCCCGAGCTGGTCGTGATATACAAACTGCTACTACAATATCCTTTGAAGAGTCTGCATTTGGAGTGGAAAAGGAAATTGAAGTTGAGAGAGTAGAACCATGCGGGGAATGCCAAGGTTTAGGCTCTAGACCTGGGACTACTCCTATCGATTGTTCAGACTGTAATGGGCTAGGTCAGGTAAGAAGAATACAAAGAAGTATATTCGGACAATTTAGTCAATCTGGACCCTGTGTAAAATGTAATGGGCAAGGAAAAATAATAACGGATCCCTGCAATTACTGCAAAGGATCGTCAAGAGAAAGAAAAAGACGAAGAATAAAGATAGATATACCTGCTGGCATAGAAGATAGTATGCAAATAAGACTAACGCGACAAGGTAATGCTGGTGAGAATGGTGGACCACCTGGCAATTTGTACGTGGAACTAAATATAAAAGAACATGAAATATTTACCAGGCGGGAAAATGACGTACTATTAAATGTACCAATCAATTTCGCCCAAGCTGCTCTAGGAGATGAATTAGAATTACCATCTTTAACTGGAACCACTACCCTAAAAATACCATCCGGAACCCAATCAGGAACCGAATTTCGTATAAAAGGCATAGGCATCCCTCACATGGCCAGGTCTAGAAAGGGAGATCAACTTGTCATAGTTCACGTCGTTACTCCCAAGAAACTTAGTTCTGATCAGAAAAAACTATTCGATGAACTATCCAAAACCATGTGAAAACCTTAGTAAATATATGTTTCCCATTACATATGACAACGAAATCACTTTAATGGAATTCAACAATATGTATAAATTTACACCCTCTAAATGGATCCAAAAAATGTTGTTTTACTATGAAGTGGCTTGAATTAAGTTTAATAACCCCTTCTGAATATGTTGAGCCTTTATCATTAATATTCCACAGATATGGGCACGGCGGTGTCGCTGAAGAGATCGAAGTCGATTACAACCCTGATGAAGGAGAAGTGATGCCAGACAATCCAAATGTCATTCTCCGCACTTATATGCCTATAGACGAATTCACAGAATCCAGAAAACAGGAAATACAAATAGCCATAGCATTAATATCCAAAATTGCCGATTTATCCCCGTTGAAAGAACAAATTATTCAAGATAACGACTGGATGAACTACTGGAAAAATCACTTTCCCATGTTGAAAATTGGAAGAATAATCATCTGTCCGTCTTGGATCCAACATACTGCCGAACAAGATGAAATATTGATTGCATTAGATCCAGGCATGGCATTCGGTACTGGCCATCATCCCACCACAAAAATGTGTATCTCGGAGATTGAGAAGCTTTTTGATGCAGGAACCCGTGACAGAGTGCTAGATATAGGAACTGGATCTGGAATATTAGCAATGGTCGCTGCCACCTTAGGGGCAACCGGCGTGTTAGGAATAGACACCGACCCATTAGCAGTAACAGCTGCCATGTTGAATATCGAAACAAACAAACTAGAAAATAGAGTAGAAATTATCCAAGGAACAATTGAGGGCAACGATTTATCTCAATATGATTTAGTAGTCGCTAATTTGTACAGCAAAGTGATAATGGAAATAGGACATTCAATAATGAGTAAAGTAGACAGAAATGGCATGGTAATATTATCAGGGATAATGAAGGACAAGTTGGAAGAAGTAATCGTATCTTTGCGCACACATAATTTTGTATTGGACCATTACTGTACAGAAGGTGATTGGGCCGTAGTAGTTGGACATAAATATGGATAATAAGTGATGAACAGATTTTTTGTAGATCCAAAACATATAAAGAACGATCGCGTTTCAATAAATGATGAGGCAGCCCACCAAATACATACAGTGTTAAGACTAAAGGCCGGCGATAACATTATGTTATTGGACAACACAGGCATAGAATACTTGGTAACTATTGAACAGGCATCTCCTACTAGCGTTGAAGCTAGAGTATTGAAAACCACAAAGGGTCTAGCTGATCCGAGCATTTTTATACGCCTATACCAAGGCATTATGAAAGGTAGTAAGTTTGATCTAACTTTGCAGAAAGGAACTGAAAGTGGTATATCTAGTTTCGTACCTACAGTATGCCAAAGAAGCGAAGTGAAACTTACCGATGGCTGGTTCGATAGAAAAATCAACCGATGGTCTACGATAGTGAAAGAAGCATCTGAACAAACTGGTAGATCCTATATACCAGATGTGGAGCATCCTACTACTTTATATGAAGCATTCCTCCATGAAAAAAGTTTCAAACTGATTGCATGGGAAAAAGAATCCAATGTTCATCTTGGAGAAGTTATTCGAAATAATGAAGCTGACATTCTAAGCCGAGGGCTAAGTATTTTCATAGGACCAGAAGGCGGATTTGAAGACGAAGAGATACGTGCAGCTCAAAATGCAAACATCTCAACCGTTAGTCTAGGTAGAAGGATGCTTAGGGCAGAAACCGCAGGTATAATTGTATCAAGCTTGGTGCTATATCAGTTGGGGGATTTAGGGTGACAGCACAATAGCAGTTAAACTTCATATTCAATTAAGATATCATCTCCTTCTACACGCACCTGATATGTTTTCAACGGCTCCACAGCGGGAGGGCTTGTCACTTCCCCTGTTCTTATATCAAATTCGGCTCCGTGACACGGACATTGAATAATGTTCCCATCTAAATCTCCGTCCGATAAACCACAGCCCGCATGGGTACATTCCTCATCAAATGCATAAAGTACTCCCTCAACATGGGCTATTACTACCTTACTATCCTCTATTTCCGCAGAGATCATGTCTCCATCTTGAATATCGTCCACGCTGGCAATCCTAACAAAATTCTCCAAACCCGCCCCCTTAAATATTGTTCTATACAATCTAAAATGCAAAAGGAATATATCATCAATCAGGAAATGTTATCTACCCCTACATCAACAAACTTCCATCTCCAAGTATCCAATAATATACAAGATACAACCCTGAAAATACTAGGAATATATTGCCCGTAAATCCTACTAATGGAACTATTCTTTTGATAAATTGAGTCACAATATCTCTAAAAAGGACAACCCCCAATGTAGAAGATATCAATACAAGTCCCATGCCCAATCCATAACTCACAAATCTTGCTATAGATTCCAAAAACTTTATCTCACCAAGTTGATTGCCGGACAATATGCCCACAGCTGCTAGAAATATAGGAAAAGCACACCCCAAAGAAGATACAGCATATAATATGCCGAAGACAAAAACGCCACGATAACCCTTACGATTACTAAGCCCGATTCTAGAAACTATAGTTAATGTCAAATGATCCTTGGTAATAATTAGCCACAATCCGGTCATCAAAATAATTATGCCTACCATCAATCCTGCTATCGGGAAAATGCTAATTACGTAGCCTCCAGTTATGGTTACTACTATTCCTGCAACTAAAGAGAACGCCACAAATCCAGCAGTAGCCATAAGACCCAAAACAATGCCTTGTGCTACTGCTTTCAAAGGATTATCAGTCTCGGAAACTGCCCCTAACTGATATCCGATGTATGCCGGCAACATAACTACCCCACAAGGGTTAAAAGCAGCTACTATCCCTGCGCTAAACGCAAAGGCTATAGGTATGTCCAAAAACAATGTTCAAATCCTCCAGGTAGATTGACCCTATTATACATGGTACTATCGCTACTACTTTGCAACTACATGCATATATGCGCTTATACGCTCTTATCATCACTTGTATGCAAATCAGGTTCTTGTTTGTTATCTATAATGTGGCAACCAGATTATAACCCCAAGCCATCCGGTTAATACCAATATGTTTTATTGACAACAAAGCACCGCTGTACATAAAATGGCTGTGAATGGAGCATAATATGACCGGTATCGAAAAACTCTACGATCTCAGCAGTACAGACCGCGCAATAGAACATTGTAGTGCATCTATAAGAGAAATTGACTTAGCCCTTAATGATAACGATATTCTGCTCCAGAATCAGGACAATCTTGCCAAAGCATCCACCATTTTGCAGACACAAGAAACCAGACGAACAGATTCTGAACTTTTATTTGAATCTACCAAAACGAAGGGGGATAAAATAGAAAAAGACCTATACGGTGGCTCTATATCTAATCCACGAGAATTGGAAGATATGCAGAAAGAATTGGGCATGATCAGGGTACAGCAACAAAGATGCGAAGATTCATTATTGAAGACATTGCAATCTGTAGAGAAAACCAAACATGTGGTAGAAAAATTAGAGACAGCTATATCCAAAATAAAATTTAGAAAACTCAAAGAAGACAAGGTTTTGATTCAAAAAAAGAAGACCTTAGAAAACTCCTCGATTCAACTACAAGAGTATCGCTCTAAACTTTCTACTTCAATAAACTCCCAACACTTAAGTTTATACGAGGCCCTAAACAAATCACGTATATCAGATCCTGTAGTAAAAATAGACCGGGGCATGTGTCAAGGATGCCGTATATCTTTGCCCACAGGACTAGTACATTCAACTAGAACATCAAAAACCCCGGTCCAATGTCCAAGTTGCAGCAGAATATTAGTCTCCAGCTAAAATGTTATGAAAGCCATAGGATATTTCTACGAAGACACGGAATCACCCGAATTCGTCTTGTCCAATCAAAGAGATCGTTTTATTTCCTATTGCACTCAAAATGACCATCAAGCCGTGACGGAATTTGTGGACAGGAAAATCGATAACACAGACCGTTCTGGCTACAACCTGCTGCTGAAATACCTCCAGGAATCTGGTTCCGAATTCCTATTATTAGTAAGCGGCACAGAGATTCTTAGTAATGATCTTGAATCTTCCATAGATCGAATCCTAGAACTTGATTCTTTTGGAGCTAAAGTCGTATGCACAACAGGAGATATATCAGATCCTTTTCAATACGCACTAAGACGATGGACCAACGTTAATCCCAAAGGGACCAGGGGTCAACAAATAAAAGAAGCTATGATGGCCAAAGCAATGAGAGGTGAGGGACTCGGCAAACCACCATTTGGATACAAAATTAGTTCTGAAGGTAGACTAGAACTCAATGAAAATGAATACACTGCCGTGAAACATATATTCCAGATGTACACAAAAGAAAACATGGGCATGAGACGCATTGTCTCTAAACTAAATCAGATGGGAGTTACTACAAGGAGTGGTCGAGGATGGTCTATAGTTACTGTCAGAGACATCCTAAGAAACCGATCCTACATCGGCACATATAACAGATTCGGTATTGTAACACCTAGGAACCATACACCAATAATAGAACCTGAGACTTTTAGAATGGCACAAGAAATATTAGGAAGATTTAACAAGCCTAGAGCACAATTAAGCAGCGAGCCATTTATGCTATCTGGCATGATCTACTGTGCCTATTGTAACAACAATATGATAGGGGTTAATAGACAACAAGGATGGATGAGAAAAGATTCGTCTCAGGTGACTGGCACGTACAGATATTATCAGTGCCAATCAAGAGTTAACAAAGGCATGTGCGACTATCACACATGGAGATCTGACGTCTTAGAAGAAAATATAAAAGACCAAATAAAAGAACTTCTGATGAACGGGAAGGCTAATATAAAGATGATGGCAACAGAGCAGTCTTTTCCATCAAACAACAACACCCAAACGGACTATCCTGACCCACTGTTTATAAAAACTTTAGAATCTGTGGCTGCTGGATTGATATCTCTTTCATATATGCGACATGCTGTCAGTAGCATGAAAAAAACCAGACAAAATATAGCTCACGATTCATCCGACGACAACTTGCTTGCCAATGCTATAAACAGTGGCAATCTGTCTAATATAATAAACAATTGGCATGCTCTGAATCCAAATACGCTAACCCTTTTATTTAAGGGTCTAATAGAAAAAGCAACCGTCTCTGACGATTCTGTAGATATAAAGCTTAAGCATCTTTGACGCGTTATCACTGTAATGATAAAATTATCTATCGTTGATCGGTAGATTGGGTGATCGCTCCATGCCATATGGGGAGGAAAGTCCGAGCTCCACTGGGCAGGGTGCTGGCTAACGGCCAGGCGGGGAAACCCGACGGAAAGTGCAACAGAAAACAAACTACCTCTAAAAAGAGGCAAAGGTGAAATGGCGAGTTAAGAGCTCACCGCTTCAATGGTGACATTGAAGGCATGGCAAACCCCACTCGGAGCAAGGCCAAATAGGAGAACCAAGACAGCTCAGGTCGTTCTCGGGTTGGCTGCTAGAGGCTGCAAGTAATTGTAGTCCCAGATAAATGATCACTGTCTCCATCCGGAGATACAGAACTCGGCTTATATATCTACCTTCAACGATTTTGTGTTTATAAATACTAGAATACGGACAACCAAAATGATACCGACTTTATTGCCTATTAAGAGACATAATGATGCCTCAAGATAATTTTAAAGAACACACAATACGACAAGCTTTATCAACCAACGTTTTTGGTCATTCCCTAGTATTCCTTGACTCAACTATTTCTACTATGACAGAAGCCCGTGAATTAGTTAGTAACAGTGCCCCTGAAGGAACATTAGTAATTGCTGAGGAGCAAACCTCAGGTAAGGGCAGGTTCGATAGGAATTGGATTTCTCCACACGGAGTCAATTTGTATATATCATTGATACTGAGGCCTTCGACAGAAGTTCTTGTGAAATTGGGGATTATTACGTCTCTTGCCTTGGCCAGAGTTATAGATAATTTCCTTCCTGCCAATAACAACGTATCCATAAAATGGCCAAATGACTTACGCATCAACAAAAAAAAGGTTGCCGGAATCTTGATAGAAAACCACATTGGTGATCATCAAAATTACTCCATAATAGGCGTTGGAATAAACGTAAATTCACAACCTATTAAAATCCCATCTATATCAGCAATAGCTACCAGTGTATTTCAAGAAACGAATAACGTTACAAATAGAGTGGATTTGTTAAACTCCTTCATGAAGGAGTTAGAAAATCTATATCTTAACGGTTTAAATGTCGATAGCATTAATCGTGAATGGAAAATGTATTTGGACAATATTGGAGATAACATCACTGTCAGATGGGGTGACCATACCTATGTAGGAGTAGCAGAAGACGTAGACACAAACGGCAGCCTAATTTTGAGGCTTCAAAATGGCGACATCAGGACTCTGCCTGCAGGAGAAGTAACCTTAACTGTTTAACAACGTCAAAATGACAGCGTTTCGCCTATACCTCTAACTATAGCCTTCTCGTAGATATAAGCAGCAACGGCAATATCCTCCAATGCTATTCCCTGAGACTCAAAAAGGGTAAGACGCTCATTATCAATTGGAACTGTCAGATCACCAGACACAATATCTGATAATTCTACAATTTGATCCCACCTAGTAACACCTGAATCGACAGCCATGACCAAATCAGCACATTCGATCTTAGCCTGGTCCAAATCATCAACAGCAATCATGGCAGATCTCAATATTGTTGTTTCATCCAATTCTCTTCTGCTCAAAGAGTTTGCACCAGCAGCGTTGATATGAGATCCAGGCTTGATCCAGTCACCCAATACAACTGGATCAAGAGTTCTGACATTAGTTATAGTAACCACTATATCGGTATCTTTTACTGCTTCTTCAGCTGAATCAACAGGAATTACGTCTATTCCCAAAACGTCGCTCATAATCGTAGCAAATTCTTTCCGTTTATCCTGATTCCTGCTGAATGCTTTTATTGCTTCTATATTGCGAACGGTGCATACAGCTTCTAGTTGAGACCTGGCTTGAAAGCCAGTACCCACAATGCCCACCGTGTTTGCTTTTGCTGCTGCCATGTACTTAGTTGCCAAACCGCTTGCAGCTCCTGTTCTTCTTTGACCCAATGAACTGGCTTCAATAACTGCTAGTAACGTTTTGGACTCTCCTCCATAAAGTAGGACTAACGGTTTTCCCGCTCCCATAACTTTAAACCCGCTAACCCTCATACTTCCTAGAATTGAAACCATCATAGTCAAACCAACTCCATTTGCTTCTGGACGCACTCTGGAAAGATTAACAGCAGTACCTGCAGATTTTTCTTTAAAGCCTTTTTCCAATGCATCGATAGCTCCTGCCATATCCAATAAACCCACAACATCGCTTTCAGAAAGAAAAATTGTCATTTGGCATCCTCCACTGTACTGTCATTAGATTTTTAGATTTTTCAAGCATGATTTAATCAGATAATATGGTACAAGATACCTTCAGTAGCTTGGCATTACTGTACAATGCTAAAGGCTTTGAACACATGCTTCTTGTTTGCCTCGCCGCATGAACTATCATACAATGAATCTTAGCTTACACTGAATCTTTATAATAAGGAAGAAACGTTTGAAAACGAGACGAGACTTAGATTATGAATCGTTCTTAGCATTGGCCTCTCAGCAAGGTTTCAATACAGACGACGATCACATGAACGATTTATATATAGAAGTACAGGCTATGTACCGAAGAATGCAAGAACTGGACCAAATACCACTCCCTCGCACCAAATATTACCCGGATATGAAGGAAAAGTCCTAGAAAATGCCTGATAAAGACGTATTTACACTCACTATAAGCGAACTTTCTCATTACATTAGTACCAGACAAATCTCTCCTGTTGAAGTTCTAAACGAATATATAGAAAGAATAGAAACAACAGACCCACAATTAAATTCTTTCATAACAAAGATGTTTGAAGATGGAAAACGAAAAGCCGAAGATGCAGAAAAGCAAATACTCAAGGGCGAATATAAAGGGCCTCTGCATGGCATACCCATAGGACTGAAAGATTTATTTTGGACAAAAGGTACAACCACCAGTTCTGGATCCAACATCAACAAAGAATTTATCCCTAACGAAAATTCAACAGTTGCTGACCTTCTAAATATAGCCGGTTCCTACTGTATCGGTAAATTACACATGACTGAGTTTGCATTCGATGGAACCAGCCTTAATAGACATTTTGGGCCTGCTCGCAACCCTTGGAACACCAATCACATGGCTGGTGGATCCAGCAGCGGTGCAGGTGTGGCAGTAGCAAGTGGACAAGTACCTTTGGCTATTGGTACTGACACAGGTGGTTCGGTGAGAGTTCCTGCCTCCTTATGTGGCATTACCGGCCTGAAACCCACCTTTGGCCTGATAAGCAGATTTGGGGTAACCCCTTTATCATGGTCTATGGATCATGTGGGACCTCTAGCAAAAACTGCCCAAGATACCGCCATTGCCTTAAATGCACTCGTACAATTCGATCCCAAAGACACTGACTCGGTAGAGACATGCGACACAGACTACACAAAAGACCTAGACCGGGAAATAAAGGGTATACGTGTAGGGATACCCAAGAATTTTATATGGGACTTTGTGGATCCAGAAGTGAAATTAGCTTTTGATAATGCAATTAAAAAAATTGAATCTCTAGGTGCTGTAGTAAAGGAAATCATCAACCCTAACCTTGAACTCATTAACATGGCTGGGAGTATTGTACAGACATCCGAAGCGGCCACTATCCATCGTTCGAATGTCCTCAACAACGGAGATTCTTTTGACCCAATAATAAGAATGCGAATTGAAACAGGTTTATTTGTAACAGCCGAGTCATACATAAAAGCCCAACAAATCCGGATGGATGAAAAAGCTATATTAATCAAGCAATTTGACGACATCGACCTAATAGCTACTCCAACAACTTCTATAACCGCTCCAAGACTGGATCAAGAACGCATTGATATTAACAATCATGATGTACACATAAGAGAGGCCTTACTAAGAATAACCCGTATCTTCAGCACAATTGGGTTACCAGCAATTTCTATACCTTGCGGCCTTGCAAAAAACAAACTGCCCATAGGATTGCAATTAGTGGCTAAACCCTTCAATGAACAAATGCTTCTTAACACTGCTCATTGCTTTCAGATGGTTACAAATTGGCATAACTTGAGGCCTGATTTAACAACGTCTCACTGAATTAAACCCAAGTATGTATCAAAGATTCATACAGCAACCTGAGCGCTAAAACTGTCAGAACAAAACTGAATGTTTTACGAAAAATACGTTCTGGCATCCATAGCAAAATAGTCTTTCCTGACCAAGTACCCACAATTCCAAACAGTATCATACAGATTATAATGGAAAGATAAGGAGCGAAAGAAAAACCTAGAATCCCAAAAGTTAATATCTTCACACCGTGTTGCCAAGACATAAAAGCTGCATGAGTAGCAACAGTCATACGCCGTTCATTCGTAGTAGCCCTTATAAATGGTGCTATTAAAGGGCCCGTGCCTCCAACAAACATTGTTGCGAATGATGATACAGCTCCAATCCCAAAAAAGGTTTTTCTTGATGGTCCAATTACTCCTGTGGACGGACCCCATAACGAGTAAAGTATGAATATACCAATTATGCCTTTCAACAAATTTGCAGGTAAAGCAAAAACTATTTGTCCTCCAAGGGTGGCTCCTATAGTAGTTCCAATAACGAAAGACGTCATCCATGTATATTTGATATGACGCCACATCATAGTTGCTCTAGAAAAGTTTGAACTCATCTGTATAACCGCATGTACAGGTATTATGGCAATTGGAGGCATTAGAGATGCAATTATTGATATCAACATAGCACCTCCGCCAAGTCCAAAAGCAGCTGATATAACCGATGTAAAAAAACTCGAAACACAAAGTACAATAAATGCCCATGCTGAAATGCCTGGTGCGCTTGATAAAAGGTTATTCAGAAGATCCATAATTAAAGCCGTGCGAGTTTCTAATGTCTATCACCATGACCAAGTGATCGTTTAGGGTCTACTCTATCTCTCACAATCTGTTTTATTTCTTTTGGCTCAGGGAATTTTCTGTTCGACTTTAACGACCAAACAACCTCTTCGTTTATTCTAATCTCAAATATCCCGCCGGCAGATGGAATCAGACTTATTTCCTGAATATTGTTTTCAAAGCTATTTAAGATCTCCTGAGTTACCCAAGAAGCTCTAATCATCCAATTGCATTGAGTACAATATTCGATTTCTATTTTAAAGTCTTGCTCTCTACTCACTTCATACCTCAATATCTATACATATACATGTCGTTACATATTCACGAGAATACCATATTAATATACTATTAGTGGAACAAATACAAAATATTTCTAGCTTTCCACTCAATAAATATGCAACTCGTATTATTATCAACCATATTCACTACTTTACTCCTCACTGCCAACATCACAGCAGTAAAGATTGTAGCAGTTGGAAGTGACGGTATAGACGCAGGCATACTAGCCTATCCATTTACCTTTCTAATATCTGATGTTATATCGGAAGTATATGGCCGAAGAACTACAACGAAGATAATTTGGTTCGGCTTTTTGGCAAACGTTATTATGATCTCACTTATATTTCTAGCAGGTAGTATGCCGCCAGCTATTTTTTGGTATGAACAAGAATCTTATGATCGAATACTAGGGTCTGTTCCTAGGATAGTAGCAGCATCAATGTTGGCTTACATAATCAGTCAAAACCATGATGTGATAGCGTTCGAAATGTGGAGAAATCTTACCCACGGCAAATTCTTATGGCTCAGAAATAGTGCTTCTACAATTGTTTCGCAGGGAGTAGATACTATCATTTTTGTTCTTGTAGCCTTTGCTGGCACCTACTCTAATAGTGCAATCTGGAACATGATATGGATAACCTATATCTTCAAAATAACAATTGCTGTAGCCGATACACCTCTGGTTTATCTGATTGTCTACCTCACAAGGAAAAGTCATCAGCCTCTAGCTACACCGCATTAAGTCCGTAACGATTCATATTGAGTTGGCATAACAATTATTTGCCGATAATCTGAACTATTACGTCTCTCGGCCTTGGCATATCCAGCTCAACAAGGAAAATGCTTTGCCATCTGCCCATCTTTAAAATGCCATCTACTATTGGAATAGATTCACTTGTGCCTAATGTTAAATGTTGGCAGTGAGCATGACCATTAGGGCATTCGTCGGCATTCATATTGACAGTTCTGATAGAAAAATCGTTATGCCTGTAATCTGACTCTCTGGGTGATATGCGTGACAAAAGATCCGCCATATCTTCAAGAAGAAGTGGTTCGTTTTCATTTATCCGGATGGCACATGTGGTATGCATAGAGTATATAACTGCAATACCGTTATTTATACCAGACTCGGCAACAAATTCTCTGACTTTATCTGTTATATCAATAAACTCTGGTGCCTTTTGTGTATCTATATGAATATTGTTTGTAGAAATGTTCATATTGTTGTTCTAACATGATTTATTACAATATTTCTTGTATCCGACGTGGTATTCTAGCATACCACATTGTAGTTTCCAATACTGGAAGAAATATAACACCCTAGCTTTCTCTTTTTAAGAGAAATGCAATCAGTTCCTGTAATTCTATTCTGTAAACTTTATCTATTTTGATAGTCTCTAACAAACTCACAGCACTCGATGCATAACTGTTAGCTAGTTTATCCATGTATCCAGTTGTACCAACATCATTCAATATTGACAAAATTCTCTCGATATCATGCTCATCAATACAATCTTGTCGATATGTTTTAGATATTTCCGTCACGGCTGCCGGAGTACCGTTTTGCAAAGCATGGATAATTGGCAACGAATTCTTCCTTCGACGGACGTCATTGGCAACGTTCTTACCCGTATTCTCCTGCAATCCCCAGATCCCCAGATAGTCATCTCTGATTTGAAATACCAATCCTAAAATCCTTCCGAATGCAGACATTTCCTTAACGGTATCTTGATCTGCAGATCCCAATAATGCGCCCAACTTTAAAGCACAACTTATTAATGCTCCAGTTTTTCTATTAATCATTCCTAAATATTCTTTGGTCGTTATGTCCAATTTACCCTCGTATTCAAGATCCAAATACTGACCTTCCACTGTCTCCAAATATGCTTCGCTAAGAGTTTCTGTGCACCGTAATGTCAAATTATTATCTAGAATTTGGCTTACACTATTTTTGACAGTCAAATCGGACAGTATTCTTATATAATTGCCGACCTGAAGGGCCTTCGATACACCCCATATACTCCATACAGTAGGTCTATGTCTCCTTTCTTCATCTTCATCTTGAATATCATCGTGTATTAGGGAGAAATTATGAACCAGTTCCACTGCCGCTGCTCCTTGCAAAGCGTTGTCCAGAACTCCTCCAACTGACTCACAGGCAAACATACACAAAGAAGACCGTATGCCTTTTCCTTGCATGGATGAAACTGCATTACCTTCTTGATCTAACCAGCCAAAATGGTATTTTATTGCTTCAGCAATTTCTGTATTCTTCACTGAAGACACAACGTAAAGATAATCTTCAACTCTGGCTCTGTACTTCTCTAAGATCGCTGGTGAATATTGCACTGGTACACCTATTAAAATCACCTTCCATTACATTGGAATAAATCAACTAAATTGAAACAATAAAATCATCACAGCCATTCAATCATCCGAATAGTCTCCCCTGATTAGATCGTCTCCATAGCGAAGAAGAGTCTTTCTACGTTCAGAGTCTACCTCTGAGGACTCCAGATATCTGGCAAGCATTTGTTTGACAGATAATTCTTCCACTCTAACATCTCCCAATCTAGTTCTTCTATCTCTAGATATTTGTTTGACAATTGGGGTCACAAATTGTGCCTTCTCTAGCGCAAGGCGTATTTCATTTTCTCTTAACAAAGGTTCTGCGTCTTGATTCATATTAATCTTGACTCTTACGATAGATTCAGCGAAATGATTTCTTTTTATCGCTTTGAGAGTTTCAATAGTGGGGTCTTGTCCTTTGTCTACATTTACTTCAATAGTCAAAAATCTCCTGCCTGGTACAGTTTCAAAGCTAAAACCAGAAACTCTACTCCCATTTGGTAAAGATGGATCAATGTCTACAACACAAAACCCTTTATCATCATTTTCTTCTCCAAAGTCTACTTTTTCCAAGCTGCCCGAATACACGACATATGGGTTTCTGGACAGAATCTGATGTTTGTGTATATGTCCTAATGCAACGTAGTCTAAAGAAGTATTAGCCAATGTACTCTGCATAATAATCGGGTCTCTGCCAAGCAACATGGATTTTTCAGAACTAGTTACCGCTGTATTCAATGAAACATGTCCTACCAATACCGATGGTATAGAAGTGTCCAATTGCTCTATTTCTTTTGATATTAGATTTGTAACTCTGGACTGTATTTGTTCGTTAATTTGTTCTATATTCAAATTTCGTGTTTCTTCCCGTGCCAAAAATGAACTTCTCCTAATCCATGGCAGGGCAATGATTTGCAAATCGCCATTCTTTGTTTCTAACTGGTATGTGGAAAGCCTGTCACCAATTACAATGTTCGGAACCTTCAAAGTCTTAAATATATCAAGAGCAGTAGCTCTACTAATAACATTTGGCATATCATGATTACCAAGTAATAAAAATGTTGGAATCTTTCCATCTGACAGCTTAGCAATTCTTTTGGCAAATTCCCGTTGGTGAGTTTGTGACGGATCCCTGCTTTTGTATGCGTCCCCGGCAAATAAAACAACATCTACTTCGTTAGAGATAGCAAAATCAACGACTTGATCAAATGCTGCTAAAAAATCGGTCAGCCGCGAATTCAAGCCAGTGGTTTCATCAATGGCCCCGTAACTCTCAACACCAATATGCACATCCGAAAAATGTAAAAGTCTCACAACCTAAATCACTATAACCAAATTTCTGGGCGATCCATTACATGATCTTTGTTTCCTGTAATGCAGTTGTTAAGTATATCAATCTAATATCTTTGGATAAAGACCAAATAAAATCGATTGGCAAATTACCTATGCTGAGGTATCCTTCTAAAAACATTTCTTTTGGAGAACGTAGTTGTATAAAGCCCCTAGAGGAACCTCTGATATATTGCCTCATCAGCAGCAGCAATGGAATTACGTAAAGGATGTTGCAACCACCCTCGCCAAAAGTTACGGCTACCAGTTACTTGAAACTCCAATATTTGAAAACACTAACTTATTTTCCAGAGGCATAGGCCAAACTACTGACGTCGTAGAAAAAGAAATGTATTCGTTTGAAGATCGTGGAGGGGAATCCTTAACACTAAGACCAGAAGGAACCGCTCCAGTCTGTAGAGCTTATCTAGAACACGGAATGCACAATCTGCCTCAACCAGTGAGAATGTTTTATCTTTGTCCAATATTTCGATATGAGCGACCTCAGTCTGGTAGATACAGAGAACATCACCAGTTTGGAGTCGAATGCATTGGAGACATTGATCCCTCCATAGACGCAGAAATAATTGCAATGGCCTGGGCTTTGATGAACAGTCTGAAGCTTACAAATCTTTCCCTCCTCATCAATACAATAGGAGACTCAAAATGCAGACCCTCTTATATTGAAGACTTGAAACTCTACTACTCAGAGCAGATTGACAAATTATGTGGTGATTGCCAAAACAGATTAAACAGAAATGCATTACGTTTACTGGACTGCAAGAAAACTGACTGTATAAGAATCGCGGATAGCGCACCTCAAATATTGGACCACCTATGTAGTGACTGCTTAGATCATTGGCTTCAACTAAGGAACCACCTTGATTATCTAAGTATTCCATATACAGTAAACCAAAAGTTGGTCCGAGGTTTTGATTATTACACAAGAACGGTATTCGAAATTCAACCAGCCGAAGAGGGTGCCCAAAGTAATATTTGCGGTGGTGGTCGGTATGACGGGCTTATGGAACAAATAGGAGGATCTCCTACTCCTGGAATCGGTTTTGGAGTGGGAATAGAGAGATTAATAATAAATTTAGAACGTCAAAATGTTTCTATTCCTATCTTTCCACCTGCCTCAGTGTTTGTTGCTCACATAGGAGATGAGGCGAAATCGATGGCTTTAATGCTATCCCAACAACTGCGTAACGAAGGCATAGATACTATACTGGGCCCCACGAATAGAAGTCTTCGAGCCCAAATGCGGTACGTGAATTCAGTCAACATACCATTCGCCATTATTGTTGGGGATCAAGAGATACAAAATGACGTTGTCATTTTAAGAGACATGACTATTGGTGAACAAACTGAGCTCACTATTGAAGACGCGATTGCCAAAGTGAAGAAGGCTAACTAAACCGGCCACGTGGACAAATTATATGACATATCCCAAAACAAATATTCGTACCTTGTAGAAGTCAAAAAATGACTCGCTATGCTATTATATGTGGAATCACCCCCGCCATCTGCTAATTCATCCAGATTCTCTTTTAATTGTTCAACAAAAACTCTGAACTCTTCAGAAGTATACATTTCTATCCAAGGTAAATACTGGTTATCAGATAACAAATTGGTAGTGGCTTTCAAGTAACCACCGGTCTCAGCATAGCCCCACTGACAGGGCAACAATGTTGAGATGATATCCAGCAAACTTCCTTCGTAAGCCACCCTAAGTAGATAGTCTGTGTAAGCTATTGTAATGGGTGCAGGTTCCACATTTTCTAAACTATCTGTAGGTATATTAAACTTTTGTGCAAATGACCTGTGTAAATCCATTTCAGTGTTAATAGTTTCAGTAAGTAGATCCGAAAATTGACCTATAAAATCTAATCTAGGGGCTTTGGCTGCAGCAATGGCCAATACTCTACTGTATTGAATCAGGAAATAATAATCTTGCTTAACATAAAATTGAAATTTTTCTATGGGCAAACTACCCAGGCCCATTTCTAATACGAATGGATGTTGAAACAATTTTTCCCATAAATAACTATATTCTGAACGTAATCTTTCACTTGTCTTCATAGTCTAGAATCCTACTCTTTTTCACCAACATGGAATGCTATAGTCTTCATAAACATAGTGCCGTAGGTTATACCATCAAATCCCACATGTTCCATTAGTTGTGCAAGATCCTTAGGGGCCAGATAACCTTCCACAGATTCGGGCAAATAAGTATATGCCTCCTTATTTTGTGCCAAAATGGCTCCCATTATTGGAACTAAGCCTCTGAAATATAATTTCATTAACTTGCCAATTAGACCGCTACTAGATATTGGAACTATGTCCAAGATTACCACTTTGCCTCCAGGCTTTAAAACGCGTAGCATTTGCTCCAAGGCCTTATGCTTATCTGCAAAATTCCTCATGCCAAAACCTACGGTCACACAAATAAAGTGATTATCTGAAAACGGCAAGTTCAAAGCATCCCCTAATACCCAATCTGATTTAGACGACACACCCTGACTAGAAGCTTTTTTCTTGGCGATTGGTATCATGTTATTTGCAAAATCCAGACCTATCACCCTTTCAACCAAAGGATTATTAACGAATTCCAAGGCAAAATCACCAGTGCCTGTAGCTACATCCAGCACTGCTCCATTCATACTGCCCAACCCCAATTTAGTGGCTCTCTTTCTCCAGAAATGGTGCATACCTCCGCTCATAACAGTGTTCATCAAATCATAATGCTCTGCTATTTTATCGAACATACCAGAAACGTATCGAGCTTTATCATTGCCATTCAAATTAACCATATTAATACAATCTTATTCAGTACTTCTTTGATACCTCAGATCGTCATTCATAAAACCTGACAGCCCCAAAGAATCAATTGTCTTTGCAACTATATATTCAACTACATCGTCTATAGATCTTGGTTTAAGATAAAATGCTGGTACAGGAGGCAAAATAGCTACACCTAAATTAGAAACCCTCAACATGTTCTCCAAATGAATGGAGGATAAAGGAGTCTCACGTGGAACCAAAACCAGTTTTCGTTTTTCCTTTATACAAACGTCAGCTGATCGTTGTAGTAAATTACTTGAGAGGCCATTAGCAATGGCAGCCAAGGTTCCGACACTGCAAGGAGTGATAATCATTCCTGAAGTGGGCATTGTGCCGCTAGCAATAGGGGCTTTCAGATCCCCTATTGGGTAGTATTTAAAATATGGAAATTCACCCCATCGAGCCAGAGCAGCATTAAAAGTTTCATCCATTTCTTCTTGCCAAACCATGCGGGCAGCAGCGGTACATGTCATTATAACTGGGATGTCCCTATCTATAAGCATCTCTACCGTGCGCTTGGCCAAAATAGATCCGCTCGCACCCGATATTCCTACAACTACAGGATCCATACTGCTCCTTTAATCAACCTAAACATATACTGCTGCTAATGTACAAATAAATAATACTATAGCAATGTAACCATTAATATTAAAAAAGGCTACATCTATTTTAGTTAAATCTGTTGGTGAGACTAGCCTATGCTCATATATCAAAAGAAGCCCCGCTATCGTACAACCCAAATGATATATTGGGTTGATGTCTAACAGAATACCCAAGGCTACAAACGAGATTATAGTTAAAATGTGCATCAATTTCGCAAAATTCATAGCACTGCGGACCCCAAAACGCTGAGGTATGGAATACAAGTTATTCCTAATGTCAAAATCATAATCCTGACATGAATACAATATATCAAATCCGCCAATCCAAGTAGCGACTGCAAATGCCAGAACTACAGGTTCCCAACCAAAAGATCCAGTTGTTGCTATCCATGCACCGGCAGGAGCTATGCCGTCTGCAAAACCCAATACAAAATGACAAGTCCAAGTAAATCTTTTGGTATATGGATAAAAGATAACCACCAATGCAGCCACGGGAGACAAAATGAAACACAAATAATTTAACTGCGAGGCTGCTACAAAGAAAATTATCAATGACACAGCTGCCAAAAACTGCATCTCTTTTAGCCTTATGATGCCTGCCGGAAGATGCCTTTCTGATGTTCTAGGATTAATTTTATCTATGTGTCTGTCTATTATTCTGTTAGATGACATAGCCAAGGTTCTAGCAGAGCCCATAGCAATTGTAATCCAAATAAACTTGTGAAGTGATGGCATGCCATCGCTCGCGAGTAGCATTGCTATATATGCATATGGCAACGCAAAAACGGTATGCTCAAACTTTATAGAATCCAATATGTGCTTTATTTTAGACATCAGATTGATTTGTTTTCATTACGAAATATCGTTTTAAGTCGGAAATATCTAACTACTCTATCCCATATTCGGCCCAGCGATCGTTCACCAGATTTTTCATTTCCTGACTCATTTCTATGTCAGGCGGCCAATCTCTTTCACGATTATCCATGGATCCTTTATTGGTAGCATCTATACCAATCTTACTTCCATACTTTGGCATTGGTGAAGAATGATCCAAATCGTCCACTGGACCAGATGCATAAATGATATCTTGGTCAGCATTTAAATTATTGGTAACTCTCCATGCCACTTCAGAAACATCCTGAACATTTACACTTTCATCCACAACGATGATTGCCTTCGCCAACATCATCAATCCCATGCCCCAAAGAGCATACATAACTTTGCTTGCTTGTCCAGGATATTCTTTCTTTATGGACACTATTACAAGATTATGGAAAACCCCTTCGGCTGGCATATTCATATCTACAACTTCCGGTAATACCATTTGTATAATAGGAAGGAAAATTCTCTCTGTCGCTTTGCCCATAAAAAAATCTTCCTGGACGGGTCTTCCCACTATAATCGTAGGATATATCGGGTTTAATCTATGCGTAATGGCGGTTATATGAAAAACAGGGTAGTCCTCTGCCAGAGAATATAGTCCTGTGTGATCGCCAAATGGCCCTTCAATTCGTCTTTCCCCGGGAACAACATATCCCTCAAGTATTATTTCGGCATTAGCTGGCACCTCTAAATCAACAGTCTTGCATTTAACTAAATCAATTCCTTTTTCTCTTATAAATCCTGCCACAACTAGCTCATCTAGGTCAGGTGGTAACGGTGCGGTACCAGTCCATAAAGTAGCGGGATCTCCGCCCAGCGCAACCGCTACTTCTAGTTTGTTTATACCCTCCTGTATCGCCACTCTTTCGTGGTGAGTTCCTCCTTTTTGTGTTTGCCAATGCATTCCAGTAGTTTGTCTGTCAAAAACCTGCATGCGGTAAGCACCCACATTACGTGCACCAGATACTGGGTCCCTCGTTATAACTAAAGGTAGAGTAATAAAAGGGCCACCGTCCATTGGCCA
>CEUS01066167.1_pt1 | contig 29464 bp, 28 predicted proteins | sample 427031 | NCBI WGS metagenome assembly CEUS01 (sample SAMEA2622837, study PRJEB7988) | marine metagenome | biome: marine biome (ENVO:00000447); feature: marine epipelagic mixed layer (ENVO:xxxxxxxxx); material: "saline water (ENVO:00002010), including plankton (ENVO:xxxxxxxx)" | depth 140 m | reverse complement strand
CGCGGACCGTCTCGACGACCGCCTCCAGCAGGCCGCCGACGCCCGTGGCGGCAAGACCGAGGACCACGGCCAGGAAGCCGTATTCCAGGAGTCGCCGCAGTGACACGCCGGCGTCGCCCGGCCCGGCGTCGCCCGACCGGGCCCGACGGACCAGCATCACGATGGCCACGATCACGAAGAGCGGGATCAGGTTCCCGAGCACCCCGAAGAAGATCATCCCGCCATCATGACATCGAGCCTTCGGGGCGCCCGGTATGGCAACCCCGCCGACTGGTGCGGCTCAGAGCCCCAGTTCGAGGAGGGCAACGACCTCTTCGGGCCGGGGGTTGACCAGCACCTGATCCCCCACGACCACGGTCGGCACGGTCTCGGTACCGCCGGCCAGCGTCCGGAGGTGGGCCCGGGCATCGGGTTCCTCCCAGATGTTGACCTCGGTGCGCTCGATCCCGAGACGGTCGAAGCCCGTGAACAGTCGGTGGCAGAAACCGCACCCGGGCCGCCAGTAGACGGTCACCCGGTCGGTCGTCGCGGAGGTCTCCATGTCCCCAGTCTGGCGCCGGGCACCGGTCTCCCCGCATCCCGACGACGCGGGCATCGGTCACAGTGGCACGCTGCCGCCGTCGAGACCTCCGGTGGGCCGGGTGGGGATCGCCGGCTCGCTGCAGAGCCTGGTCGGTGCAGCCACGTCGAGCGAAGAGGACGGGGAGCCTGCCCCGCTGCGGATATGGCCCCGGTCTGGTCAGGGCACAGACGGCGTCCCGGGTTGCCTGAAGCCATCCAGTAGGGCGTTGGCATCGGCGACCATCTGGTGCACGACCTCAGCTGCCGGCACCACGTCCTTGACGAGGCCGACGATGTTGCCGGCACCATTCATGGAGATCCCTTCCCTGCCGCCGCGGTCAGTCGCCAATGGACCGATGGCCAACTCGGTGAGGACCGGTTGCAACGGCATGGGGAGCGGGTCGAGGTCGGCAGCCTCCCAGGCCTCCGTCCACTGATTTGGGAGAAGTCGGAACCGCTTCCCCGTGTAGGCGCGGCTGATGACCGGTGACTGGTCGGCAGCAGCTAGCAGGCCGGCCTTCTGCCAACCAGCGATGCCGGCTTCTGCTGTGGCCAGAAAGCGTGTTCCCACCCACACGGCCTCGCAACCCATGACAAGGGCTGCCGCCAGGCCGCGCCCGTCACCGATCCCACCAGCGGCAACGACAGGAACGTCGACAGCATCGAGCACCTGGGGCAGAAGGGCGAGGGTGCCGACGTGTCCGGTGTGGCCACCACCCTCGGTGCCTTGTGCGATGACGACGTCGGCGCCGTCCCTTACGACGCTGACAGCCTGTTTCGTGGTACCGACCACCGACATCACCACGGCACCGGCTTCATGGAAGCGGTCCACCACGGAACCAGGCGAGCCGAGGGCACCCACGAACACCGGGACCCCTTCCTCCAGGATGACCTGGACCTGGGCCTCAGCATCGGTTCCCAACGCGTTCCTGTCTGTTGAGCGATCGGCACCTCCTGCCGGCTGCTCGACACCCAGTTCGGTGGCAATGCGTGCCGCCGTCTCGCGGTGTCCGCTGGGAATCCGCTCGACAACATCCGAGACCTTCGTTCCGCCCTGGTCGAGACGGGCCGGCAGGATGAGGTCGACCCCGAACGGTCGATCGGTCAGGTCCCGGGTGCGTCCGATGACGGCCCGTACCTGTTCAGGGGACATCGAGGTGCAACCAAGCACTCCGAGCCCACCTGCGTTGGATACCGCTGCCACGAGTTCGGGGCCGGCGATCGGGCCCATGCCGGCCGAGATGATCGGGTGGTCGATCCCCAACCGTTCGCACAACGGGGTTCTCAAGGATCCACTCAACGTCGCCTACCTAGGCCGCTGACCGGATCCGGTAGCGCATCGGCAGGCGCTTCAGGCCTACGACGAATGACGAGTGGATCTGCTCCGGCTCGCCTGCGAGTTCCGCCCACTCGAGCCGTTGGGCCAACTCGAGCAACAGTGCCCGTTGCGAGCGTCGGGCCATGTGCGCGCCGAGGCAGAAGTGCTCGCCGATCCCGAACCCGATATGCCGGTTCGGGTCGCGGTCGATGCGGAAGTCGAAGGGATCGTCGAAGACGTCTTCGTCACGGTTGGCCGAGGCGTAGAACAGCACCACGCTCTCACCCTCGGCGATTCTCTGCCCACGGATCACCGTGTCAACCGCTGCGGTCCGCTTCATGTAGTTGACGGGCGACGACCATCGAATGACCTCCTCGACGGCGGACTCCACGAGTTCAGGATGGTCTCGCAGCTTGCGGAACTCTTCGGGGTGTTCGAGGAAGGCTCGCATTCCTCCGACCAGCGCGTTCTTGGTGGTGTCGTGGCCGGCGCTGAAGATGATCAGGTAGTAGCCGATGGTCTCCATCGGCCCGAGCGGCTCACCGTCGATCGTGGCGTTCGCCAGCACGCTGGCGAGATCACTGGTCGGGTTGGCTCGGCGATCCTGGACGATGCTGTCGAACAGCGCGTACAACTCCATCCCCAGGTCCATGATCGCTTGTTGTCGGTCGACACCCTGACGCTGGAGGTCGGGGTCATCGAATGCGAACAGTTCGTTGGTGAGGCGCAGGATGTCGGGCTCCTGCTCGCGGGGTACGCCGAGCATGCTGGAGAGGATGCGAAGTGGGTGGGCAGCGGCGACGTCGCTTGCGAACTCGCATTCCCCTTCGCCACTGTCGCCCGCCAGCCGGTCCACGACCTCGCGTGCACTGCGATCGATGTCGGCGTCGAGGGCCCGGATCGCACGTGGTGTGAAGACGTGGCTCGCGACCTTGCGTACCTCGCGGTGCTCGGGCGGATCCATCTGGATGATGACGCGCATGGAGTTGAACGCGCTGCTCTCCAATGCGTCCTGTTGGCCTCTGTTGAGCACCGTGATGCCGGGCTCGGAGAGGAAGCGCTCGGGACTTCGGGAAATCTCGCTGATGTCCGCGTGCTTCGTGATCGCCCAGAAGGGCTCGAACAGTTCAGGTTCGCATCGATGAACTGGCGACTCGGCCCGCAGACGCGTCCAGATGTCGTGCGGTACGCCGTGCTCCCCGCAGGCCTGCGCCGAGACCAGTTCGTGCCCGTCGGTGGTCGACATCAGATACCTCCTGGGAGTTGGACGCTCACTCGCTTTGCCCGCTGGACGCCACCAGTACGGCCAGAGTACGGACCAGAACTGCATGCAGGCCAAGGCGGTGGCCTCGAACGGCCGTGTGAGGTGACCGGTAGCAGCGTGGTGCGTCGCCTGGTCTGATCCTTCGGGGACCTTGGGTGGCGGCTGATCGAAAGCCCCTGGCGATGAGCCGGGACGGCTCAGGTCCTGGATCTGCGAATGCCCCGGTAGGGGGAGCCTGCGGCCTCGAAGATCCCGTACAACTCGAAGAAGGCGGGGCCGAACGGGTCCACGCCGGTCAGCGGCATGGAGGCCCGCACGATCGTGAAGTCGTGGGGTGCCAGGGCCTTTGCCTCGGTGAAATGGCGTTCGGCCACATCGGTCCTGCCGGCTCGCCGGGCATGGACCGCCAAACGGAAGTGGAGGCGTGCGGCGACCTCGTCGTCGGAGAGGTCCGCCACCTCGTAGCCGGCGTCGTCGGGCACGGTGCCTTTCCGAACCCATGCCCGGACCTGCTCCATGTGGTCCTCGCAGTGGACGCCGGTGAACTCGGTGAACATGTCGGATCCGAACTCGTTGGCGTTGGGCCGGACGATCCGATCGTCCTCGTCGATCCAGACGACCGTCGGGACGTTGTTGACTGCATAGAGCTCGGGGAGTCGGTGCTCTGTATCGACGAGCACCGGGTAGGTGATCCCGTTGGTGAGCGGGGCCACCACGTCGACGTTCTCGTCGATCGCCACGGCGATAACGGTGAATTCAGCGTCGGCGAGTTCGTCGTGCAGTGTCTGCCACCCGGGCAGGTCGAAGGCGCATCCTCACCAACTGGAGAAGGCGACCAGCAGCCGCCTCGTGCCCGACCACTCCGAGAGCCTGCGCTGCGTCCCCTCGAGATCGAGGAGCGTGGCGTCGGGCGCCAGGCGGTTGACGAGGGCACGCTGCCGGTCGCTGGCCGGGGCCCCGACCGCGACCATGCGGGCATCGGAATCTACGAGCATCGGCCGGCCCAGGGCCTCTGCCACGGCGGCCAGGTCGACGCCGTCGGGATGCTCGAGCGCGGACCGGTCGGAAAGGGGGATGCAGGCCTCGTCCCGACAGAAGCCCTCGGGCTTGAGGTCCCACCCGACGGCGGCGCCCAGAAGCCCGGGGTCGACGATCGGACGCTCCCCATCCCAGGTGGCGTCGACCTTGGTGGCATCCTCGGCGATGACGGTCGTGGTGTGACCTGTCTCGGTCATGTCGGGTTTCCCGGTTGTCTCGGTGGCGTGGTCGGTCCCGAAACGTAATCCCTGCAGGCTTGCGAGGTGTCAGCCGGGACTTCGCGTCCACGGACCGGACCCGCAGCAATCGAAGCCGATGCCGCCCTGGGACTCTGATCCGGCGCTCATCGGCGAGGCAGAGGCCGGAGTCTCCTAGTCACACAACGGACGGCCCCGGCGGTCGATAAGCACCTCGAGCCAATCGTGTTCAGGGTCGAGGCAGTTCTCGATCTCGACACCGCTACATGGCGACATTGGATTCTGGTTCCAGGTTGCTTTGTCCCACCCATTGGCGTTCATGCTCCTGACAGTAAAGCGATACGAGACTCCCGGTTCGAGCACGAGAGGCGGATCATGGTCCTCGAGTGCGGGGCCGAAGTCGATCCGAGGGACGCCTGAACCCACATAGGCGAGATTTGCGGTCTCATCGCCATCGCACGTGAAGGCGTAGACCACATAGTTGAGGATTGGGCTGCCGTTGCTAGATGGCGGGGTCCAGTAAACGCGGTAGGTGAACTCTCCAATACGACGTGGGGATCGAGGAAAGTCCGTGACCGTCTCAGGAAGTGCCGACCCGTCTGTCCCGCGATCCGGCATCCCCCCTGCTGGCAGACGCACCGAATCCAACAGGGATGCAAGTGCCAAGAGCCCCAAGACGAGTGGGACAACAACCGCGACCAAGGGGCGCCCGCTGGGTCCCATGATCTTGCTCAACTCTGTCCCTCGGCATCACTGGTCGCCTGCTTCACAGCGAGAACTGCTTGATTGATCATCACCCGATAGAGCCGATTCCCGTATCGGTCCACGCGACGAAGCAGCGGCTTGATGAAGGGAATCTGCCACGGGAGCAGGTGACATCCCGTGTGCCGAAGCAGTTGGCCTCCGTTCTCTTCGACGGCCCCACGCAGTTGCCGAATCGAGAGAAACCGCTCATCCCCTTGGAACTTGCGAATCCGCAGTCGCTGCGCCACGAGCACCACGCCCAACCAGAGCCGATTTGGAGTGGTGAGGACCAGGTGGCCCCCCGGCTTGAGGACCCGCATCATCTCTGCAACCGCTATCGCCGGATCCGGGGTGTGCTCGACGCATTCCGACGAGACCACCATGTCGAAAGACCCGTCCGGAAAGGACAGGGCTAGCGCGTCCTCAGCTCTGCCATCGACATCCAACCGCTCCGCCGTCTCGACCGCCAGCCGCTCCGAGATGTCAGTGAGCAACAGTTCGTCGACCCGGTCGACATAGTGCTTCGTGATCGCGCCCGTTCCACAACCGACTTCCAGCGTCCTGCCCGGAACCTTCTCAGGGAGCAGGTCCAGAACCAGCCGCCCTCGCTGTGCAACGTCGTAGTCCGACATCAGCTTGTCGAAATCGTCGCCGATCTCTTCGAAGTACAGCTCGTTACGTTCGCGTCGCTTCATGCCCAACCCGCCTCGGCACAGCCAACACCGTCCACCCCAGTCTCGCCAATGAGGACGTAGTTGCCAAAGAGTTCGAATTGGAGTTGAGAAACTGGCACACCAGCCAAGAGCACATCCGGAGCGCGACCCTCCGATTCCCACAACCACTGCTGGAGCGAAAAGCGGTCGATGACCGCGACCACGTCGTCTCGCTCAGCCATCAGGTCGGAAGTGAGGAAATCCTCTGGAAATTTGTACTGGACAACTATGCGCTGGAAGTCCTCGCCGAACAACGAGCCCTGCGGGAACTTCGAGCCAACCGCGAATCGCACATCCACCGTCGGCTCGAAGCACGAATCGAGTCTGCCCACCAGTTCAGCCAGAACACCGGCGTCGACGAAGCCGTTCGAGATTGCGAGAAGTTCGGTAGTTGACTTTCCCCAGACATTGTCACCGCCGGCCAACGGCCTGATGCCATTCATGGTCGCCGCGTTCACTGCCTGCCACGATGCCCCCAAAGCAACCAAAACGGTTAGTACCCCGAGGCCCCGCCGCAGCCGCTGGGAACCTCTCGCAACCTGGACTAGCCCCAGCGCAACCGCGGCAAATCCCAGGGCAACGGGAACGAGCATGTAGCGCGAAAACGCCAACGAATAGTTCGGACGTACCCAGTGCATCAACAGGACCATCGAAATTCCCGTCACCCACAGGACGAGGGGGATCGGGTTCGAGTCTCGCTTCATCCTGCGAATCAGTGCCAGGGCCCCGGTGAGGAGGATCGCCAACGTAACCCAGCGGGACAGGAGGATCAACACAATTCCGGGTACGAACAAGACGAGAAGGTTCGAGATTGAGTCTCGCTTGACGTGGAACATCAGGGTCAGGAGAGCGGTGGCGAGGATCGCCATAGTGAACGTGCCGTACCATGGGAGTCCGAAGAGAAGAGGTCTGCCGCTCCCAATATCGGGATCGCGCGACTGCAATACCGGAAGGAATCGTTCCAGGAAGTCACCAGCACCGATTTCGAGGTCGCCGAAAACTGCGTTGAACGCTGTCCGTTCAATGTTTTCCAACATATTGCTGAAGCGCCCCCAAAGAGAAAGATCCGTTTCCGAAGCAAACAAGGAGAAGGACTCTTCATCTCCGAGGGGGTGGCCGAAGAAACGCCAGTTGAGAAGATAGCGGTCGATCCCACACCAGAGCGTCAACGGAATGCTCCCCAAACCCCAAGCAATCCACCGACGGCGATTCTCAGACTTCAGGAACGCTGCCAGAACAACCAAGGCGATTCCCGGCAGCATGAAGAACGCGGTCTGCTTTGAACCAACGAGAAGGGCAAAGGAAAGACTTGACGCCGCGAGCATCCAAGTCTTCTCTTCGCGCCAACCCAAGATGCCAAACAGCAACACCATGAGCAGGCCCAAGACCGAGACCAGGTCAGTAAGCATGATCCCGGCCTGCGCAATCACTGCCGGCATCAACACCCAGGCCAATGACACAAAGGCCGCCTGGAGTCGTCGCGCCGCAGCGACTAGCGCCAAACCGTAGACGGCAACGCCCGAAGCGACCGCCGCAACCCACTGATCGAGCCCGATGAAATGCAACCCGTCGGACAGGACAATCGACCTGAGTGGCGGGATCTGAGCGTTGATCGGATAGGAGACCTGCACTGAGTTGTACGCCGACGCGGCATAAGGCGAGAAGTCGTTGGACCCAATCCAGTAGCCGATCCTCGGCAGGTAAGCGGTCAGCACATCATCCATGTTCTGAGGTATCAACAATGTGGCCGCCAACAGGAGCGTGTAGACGCCGACGGCCACGGCTGCCATGAGGACCGTGGCCGGCCACAACCAAGTCAGGCCCTCTGTTTCCCTGCTGAGATCACGCCTCGAGAAGCGAAACAAGCCTGCGACACCGGGAGCACCACGCTGCAACCAGATAGCGAAGGCAAGGCCCAGCAAGATCGCTTCCGCGACCAGCCAGTAGCCCGCATGGCCGAGACGGTCGACTGAGGCCAACACCTTGCCCACCAGGACACACTGCGCCTGAAACGCGAGAACCAGCGCCACGAAAATCAGGTGCGGCCGCCGCTCGCCCGTAGCGAGCACGAACAGCAACGAGGCCGAGAGAAGCACTCCGGTCGATATCAGATACAGAACCATGAAGAGGTTGACACTCCTCGCTCCAAGCCGTCCGGGTCGACGACTTCGTCAACCGACCACCAGCAGAGCGTAGCCAGCGGCCATCCGACACTTGGGAATCTCGGCGCGGCGGAGATAGGCCTGCTCAGTTGTCGCGGATTACCATTTTCAGACAATGAGTCAGCTCGGGTTGAGCACGATCAAATGAACCATGTCCGTTCCATCATCGGACTCACCCTGCTGGTAGGCGCCGCAGGCATCCCTGTCCTTGCGACGAGCGCAGGGTCAGAAATGAGGTCGCTCGTCGATGCCGTGGATGCAGTCTGGAACTGGCCGGTACTTGCAGTCCCGGTAGGCGTGTTCCTCGCGGGCCTTCTCGTGTCCGGCATCTTGCCGATAGCACGCCGGACAGTGCTCAATATGCTGATCCTGCTCATGGTCGCTACCACCGCATTGGGGCTCTCTGCAGCGAAACGAGAGAACAGGCACGACTTCGCCACCTCACTCCCCGACGGACGAGACCTTCAACTCTTGGCGGAGGAAAGCCCACAGTGGCGCGCACAGACCACCTACGCGACGTTTCTGCGACTGGCGGACACCCTCAAGGATGCGACTGTCGCACTGCCTCCCTTGGACAAGGTGGATGTCTACCGACTGTTCCAACGACGCGACGGGGAGGTGATCGACAGCCCAGCCGACTTTGATCCTTTCATCGACTACGTGGAGGGAGCCGAACTCCTTGCTCTTCTCGAGTCCTTCGCTCGGACACGAGTCATGGTCATCGACTACGACTGGGAAGCGCTGCCTGAGTCAACCGAACGACTCGCGTTGACCGATCGGGGCGGCATCGGAATGGCTGGTGGACGTGTCTTGATGCATGGGGAGAGCACCCACTACCGCCTCTACACCGATCGCCAGAACCTGTTCTTCCTGGCTGGGCCATGATCGCCGAACTCGTCGCCACCTCTTGGCTCGCCCTCATGGGCTCGCTGGTAATCGTTATCAGTGAGGCAGCGTCGCTGCCCCGACGGGCACGAGCATTCGCGGCCCTCCCGATCGGATTGGCGCTCAACGTCACTGCCACCTCAGTCAGTCTTGGACTCGGCCTGGGATTTCAACCTCTCCTTCCTGTCGTCCTCGTCGCTGCACTGACCGCAGCGTTGCTGCGACGTACGAGCGAACGTCGCAATTCACGCGAGGTTCTTTCTGCCTTGTTCGAAAGTCAGATCACTTCCTTAGCGATTGTGACGCTTCTGGGAATCGCTATACAGCCGATCCTTACAAACGACTCGTACCTGCTCATCGAATACGGTCGATGGCTCGAAGGCGATCACATGGCCTTGACGAGCAGATTCTTCGCTGACTGGCCCCTCAACGCCATGCACCTCCAAGCCTGGGCACCTAGGTTGGGAGCCGACTACCTCGTCTTCGTCCTAGCTGGTGCGGGCCTCAGCGGAGTGCTCGCCGCCTTCGAAATAGTCTTCAAGGTGAACAATTGGCCAACTCACGTCACCTTGCTCTTAGCTGTCTTTCTGGCATTCCAAGCCGTTACGACCTACATGCTGCGTGCGCAGGCAGGACTGCTCAACTCACACGCCGTCTGCGCTGGCTCCCTGAGCCTCGCTGTGGCACTCGCCGATCGTCGGGATCCCGTAACTGGGCGACGAACCGGGATCGTCCCCGTCGCCCTCTTGGTCGCCGGCCTCGCCCTCACTCGAATGGAAGGCCTGATTCTTGGCGCCCTCGTCATCGCCTTCCTGGTTGCGCTCTCTCCAGTGAAGCGCCGTGATCTCGTCCTGCTCGGCCTGGTGGGCGTATGTGCCCCCGCCCCCTACTACCTGCGTTTGGCCACTGCCAGCGAAGCCGGTTCGGTGCTTTCTCCCGCCCGAATTCTCATCACCCTCGCCGGGAGCTTCCTCTTCCTCGCCACTCTCTGGGTCGTCACCCATCCCCGAGCACGGCTCCTCGTCGCTCGATTCAGCCTTCTCTCCTTGCCTGTTGTTGCCCTCGTCGCCGGCCTCCTCAAACCCGATTCCGCCTTGGAGAGCCTGACGGCGCTGGTCGGCAACGCATTGGCGACGGGCAATTGGGGCACTCTGTGGTGGTGGTTGCTGCCGGCAGCGATCGTGGTCGCCCTCGCGTCGAACCCAACCGACGAACAACTGGCTTGGACCGCACTGTTGGCGGCGCTACTCGCGCTACTCGCCTTCCTCGGAACCCTTCGTCAATTCCCCTACAGGTCGGGGTGGGGTGACTCCGGAAACCGGATGCTGGTCCACGTGACTCCGGTATTTGTCCTCTACACCGTGAAGTGGGCACGGTACCGCCACGACACAGATGAAACGGCGCTAGAGAGCGAAGACCGTTACGATCTCAGGGGCATCACAGATCGGCCTCGGACTCACGACACCCATGGACTCTGATCCACAACTGAAGTCAGCCGGCGCAGCCGAACTGCCGATGACCGACGAAACAAACTCTTCCAGGATGGTGGCGGCACTGCCCCCAATCGCTCTGGGGGGACTCGTCCTCTCGACATCCCACTATTTCGGGCTGTCGAGCGATCACTACCAGTACCTGCTGCCAAGTCTCCGCAGGGCGAACCCGGAATTCGCAGCAGGTGATTGGTTCCTCGAGAGTACCGAGCACTATCACTACGTCTTCCAATTCCTGGCCTCGCTGGCAGCGGACCTCGGACTCTTGCAAGCCGCGCTGCTCGGCTTCCACCTACTCACACTTGGCACGTTGGTAGTTGCCCTCGGCCTCCTTCTGAGGGCATGCCAAGCCCCGCCCTGGAGCCTCGTCCTAGTCCTCTTCACGCTGATCTTCGGCACCCAACGCACATGGGGGGACGTGGACCTGATCGGAGTCACGGCACTCCCCCACTATCTGGGTATCTCCTCCTCTCTGCTCGCTCTCGCCCTGTCAATCACGAGGCGGCCCTTGGAAGGCGTCCTCGCCGCCGCCGTCTGTTTGTACCTGCACTTTGCCATTGGCTGTTGGACGGTTTTGCTCATAGCGCTCCTGCACCTCATCGAGGTCCTGGCCGGTCGCCGGAACGTCAAGGACCTGGTCCGTCCCGTCTTCGTCGGCAGTCTCTTGGTGGCTCCACTGATTGTCTTTGTTGCCCTTAGATTCCTGGGAGGCTCCTCGGATCCCGATGCCTTTCGGATCCTCTTCTTTATCCGGAGCCCACACCACTACGACTTTGCCAACTTCGGCGCCGACCGACACTTCAGTGCGGGGTTGGCTGTCGTCATTGTCCTCGCCTGTTGCTGGATTCTCGGCAAATGCGCAGGCGGTGTGCGCACGTTCGCGCTGGGCATCGTGGGAATCGGCCTAGCCAGCGCCTTCTTCCTCCACGTTGTCTACTGGCCGTTTCTTGCACGCATGTTCCCTTGGCGTATGAGTCCTCTCATCGTCGCCGCTGCAGTCGTGTCGTGCTGCGCTGTCCTCGCCCGCTCTGACCTGCGATGGCGACTGCGGCTTGTCGGCCTCGGTTCCATCGTGCTTCTGATCTGGGACCAGCAGAAAGACCTCTCTGTCGTGATCGACAGCAGGGTTTCTGGCTTCTGGGGAGTCCTCGTGAGGTGGGCAGGGCCCGCTGAACTCGTAGTCCTTGCAGGCCTCACTGTGGCTGGCTTTCTGACACTCCGGTTCGGCCAGCAAGCCAACCAGCCAAGGCTCCGATCACTTCTCCAAGTCATCGTCTCACTCCTGATCCTGGAAGCAGGCGTTCTCGCTCTCGGGAACCGCCGCGACCTCTTCATCGAGAAGTCGATCTTCAACCTGCCGTCACTCTCTCTGCTCACGGCAGCGATATCCGGCATCTTCTTGGCTTCCGCATTGCATGCGCTCAGCAGACCACGAGAGCGGGAAACCGACCGGGTCCTGAAGGGACTCTCCGGTGCGGTTGTCGTCTGGATATCTTTGTCGTTCCTCTCGCAGTTCCCGCCGATATGGGCCGGCGAGGCCTACCTTCCTGCGGAACGAGAATCCGCGAATCTCATCAGTGAGCACGTGCCCGTCGGCGAACAGCTTCTCGCCCCGCCCGATGCGATGTCGCTTCGATTCCTGAGTGGCCGTGCAGTGGTGGTGGACTTCAAAGCGTTCCCAATGGTGGGATCCGAGATGGAGGAATGGATGCAGAGACTTGAGTTGGTCTCAGGACGAACCTTCGAAGGCCTGAAGGGAAGTGCAGTACTTGACGCTGCGGCAGCCTCCTACAACCAGCGCTCGTTCGCCTCGCTGGAGGCCACGGCCGCGGCCTTCAACGCGAGATATCTCCTTGTCGATAAGGGCTCGCCAGCCGCCAACGAGGTGCTCGAGGCAGCTTCCTTCGACCACTGGTCCGTCGGGGAGCACTTGCTGATCCAAGTAGGCATCGATGACACAGCCTGAACAAGAGCCTGAGTTCACCATCGCGACGGCAAATAACGTCTCGGTCGTCATACCCGCCCACAATGAAGCCGATGCGTTGCCTGACTTGATCGACGCGATCCTCCACAACCTCGAAGGGGCCAACGTAAATCCAACCGTGATCGTCGTCGACGACGGCTCGACAGACCAGACGGCCCAATATCTGCTTCAGCGTCGGGCAGTCGACACGCGCGTCCACCTGATCCGGCTCAGCCGGAACTTTGGCCACCAGTCGGCGCTTCTCGCTGGCCTCCACTCCGCCCCAGGTGACGCAGTAATCTGCATGGACGGTGACGGCCAACACCCACCGGGCGTCCTCCCGGAACTCGTGGAGGCGTGGCGCGCCGGGGCGAACGTTGTCAATACCCTGCGCGAAGACTCCCATGACGTCGGTGCTCTGAAACGGATGACGAGCCGTCTCTTCTACCGCTGCTTCGCCTTCTTCACCGGACTGCGTTTGGAGCACGGCATGGCTGACTTCCGACTCTTCGACCGTTCAGCGCTGACTGCCCTGCTCAGCGCTGAGGGCAAGCGACCCTTCATCAGAGGCACTGCCATTTGGATCGGGTTCGACCAGGCCACCATCCGGTACCGTGCCGATCCACGCCGAACAGGCACTAGTTCTTACTCTCTGCGCTCGATGTGGCAACTTGCCCGTGACGGCATCATCGGCTTCTCGTCACGTCCGTTGTGGATGATCGGAGGTGCCGGTTTCGCCTGCTCCCTACTCGCCTTTGCATTTGCCCTGTACGGCGCCGTCGTAGGCCTGGTAAGCGAATCTGCTGTACCCGGCTGGGCCTCGACGGTCGCTATCTTCAGCGGCCTCCAATGCCTGCTGTTCCTTTCGCTAGGCATGTTGAATTTGTATGTGGCCGCCCTGTCAGCCCAGACCGGACCCCAACCCGAGTTCATCGTCAACTCATCAAGTCTGGCAGATCAGACGTCCAGCCCCACGGCGCCTTGATCAGCAGAAGCGCATCCCAAGTCGTCGGAACTTGGCCCAGTCCTCCTCTGTGGGGAAGGTGAAGTAGCTGGGCGTCCGGTCGTTCCGGACACCGAAATCCGTTGCAACAAGCTCGACTTGCTCAAGCGACCGAATCTTCTGGATCGCTTGAACTGTTAGCGGCCCACAGTCCTCGTAGCTGCGCTCGTAGCAGTCGAAGAGGGTCATTTCAGGTTCGACCTCAAAAGCCGACTGTGTCACCAACACCCCCTTGTCGACCTCGTCCGTCATGACGTGCAAACTGCTACCGATCCATTTCTCCTCGTGCACTACCGCCTGGAAGATCGGGAACAGACCCCCATAGCTGGGAAGCAACGCCGAGTGCCGATTGATCGCACCGATCCGCGGGAGGGCAAGAAGCGGACCACGAAAAATTTGTGAACACGAGGAGAGGATGAGATCGGGCCGCGTCTCGGCAATCCAGGCCAGTTCTTCCAATGAGTTGACGTTCGTCGTCCTGTGGTGACGTAGTTCGAGCCTTTTGCAAGTTCGCTCGACACTGCCCGGCTGTACATCAACGCCTAGCACGTGGAAAAAACTGCGCATGCGCTGACCAAGCACCCTGAGCCCCAGTCGGACACAGGAGCCGAACCCGATCCGCCACCAGTTCTCCTTCACATGGGAATACAAGGTCGGAGTACCGCGAACATGGTGGAGAACGCTCACACCCGTAATCGTGACCTCGTCGGGCAGATGTCGAGCGACATAGTCAAGGTACTCGGGCAAGAAGAAGCCCGTTTCGTCGATGACAACATGGACCCTCACGGGAGGTCCCCGTACCTCATAGAAGCGACGCCCCTCTCCTGCATCGCCTGTTTGAGACGATCGGAGACCAGGCCCGCCCACTCCCGTTGACGGGCCTCCTCCACCAGATATCGCCTGACGAACCGTTGGTAGTCGTCGCCTTCGCTCACGACCCCGGTTCCCGGGTGGGTAAGGAGCTCCCAGACACCATCCGGGAGTCGTTCGACATATTGTGCGAGCGTCGACTTGTACATCCGGCCGCTATGCCGAAGCCCGATGAATCCAACCTCGCCAGTCTCCCCTCCAAGGCGCTCTAGACACCTACCGATTATCCAGCACTTCAGAAGATTCGCGGGGCCACCCCCCGCAGGATGATTCTCGGTCGGTTCAGCACTCCTCCTCACCCAACGGATACCGGCATCCTCGGCGACTTCAAGAAATACTTCGTGGACGCGAGGAATCATGTGTATGTGCGACTGCGAGTTCAGATGGTCGAGGCGAAACCCCGCATCCAAAGCACGTCCAAGTTGTCCATGCAACTCTCGACGGACCTGATCGAGATACCGGGCCTCACCCGACACTCGAAGGTGCCACAAGAACGATGAACGCAGAAAGCCGTCGTGATCCACGAGACGCTCAACGTCCTGAGGTCGGCTCACCGGGCGACCCACGTTCAAACTGGCATGAAGGCCCATGCCCAGCTCCACCGTCTCTTCAAGGTGCTGAACGGCATCGGCAAACCCGGGCATATTGACCATCACCGAAGTGCTGGTCAGGGAGCCCCGTCGGTATGAATCGCGAATCGCGAAGTTCGCTCCCGCGGAGATTCCATAGTCGTCAGCGTGAAGGATCAGACGGAGACCATCGCCTTTATCGATCTGTCCACCCACCTCCGCAGTCTGCCGAATCGGGCCCCGTTTACATCAAACGAGGCTTCGACCGACGTGACACTACGTCCAGTCGTGCTTGTGTCGCAGTGGGCCGGGGGAGGATCGAACTCCCGACCGAGCGATTATGAGTCGCCTGCTCTGACCACTGAGCTACCGGCCCACCAGCAGTTTGGCCCATCGCGTCAACCCCGGGAACCACGGGCCGTCACGGGCGTCGGATACGTTGAGGCGCCAACCCGACCGTCACCGCACAGGAGCGGCCATGACCGGTGGCGCAGTCGTCGACGTCCTCGGCGGCCAGACCCCGCAGATCCCGAGCGACCGCGGCGATGTCGCGCTCAGCCTCGTCATCCCCACCTTCAACGAGGCCGACAACATCGGGGCACTGCTCCGACGGCTCCACGAGGTCCTCACGGGCGCCGGGGTCACCCACGAACTCATCGTCGTCGACGACGACAGCCCCGACCGCACCTGGGAGGTCGCCGCGGCACTCGCCGACGAGGTCCCCACCCTGCGGGTGCTGCGCCGCACCGGTGAGTCCGGCCTGGCCACGGCGGTGGTCTGCGGCTGGGCCCACGCCCGCAGCCGGGTGCTCGGCGTCATCGACGGCGACGGCCAGCACCCACCCGAGGTCGTCCTCGACCTGCTGGCCGCCCTCGACGAACGCACCGACGTGGCCGTTGCCAGCCGGCACCTGCCCGGCGGCGGCGTGTCCAACTGGTCGGCCGCCCGCCGGATGCTCTCCCGTGGCGCCCAGGTACTGGGCCTGCTGCTGCTGCCCGGCACCGTCGGCCGGGTCACCGACCCCATGAGCGGCTTCTTCCTCGTGCGCCGCGAGGCCATCGACGGCCACGACCTGGCGCCGGTCGGCTACAAGATCCTGCTCGAGGTGCTGGCCCGCGGTGACGTCCGCCGGGTGGCCGAGGCCCCCTACGTGTTCCTCGAGCGGGAGCGGGGCGAGTCCAAGGTGCGGCTCCTGCACTACCTCGACTACCTGCGCCACCTCATGCGCCTGCGCGTCCAGCCGCTGCGCAGCCAGGCCCTCGCCCGCTACCTCGCCGTCACCCTCACCGCCCTCGTCGTCGATGCCCTCGCCTTCGTGTGGCTGTTCGACGGGCTCGACCTCAACCTCACCCGCTCGGCGGCGCTGGCGGGAGAGATCACCATCATCTACACGGTCCTGCTGCTCGACCTCTGGACCTTCGCCGGCCGGGTCGCCCACACCGCCCTCGACCGGATCCGGCGCCTGCTCGGCGTGCAGTTGGCGCTCGGCATCCTGCTGTTCGGCCGCCTGCTGCTCATCAACGTGCTCGTCAACTGGTTCGGCCTCGGACCGCTGGCGGCGTTCCTCGTGGCCCTGGCCGCCATGACCCCGGTCGGCCACCTGCTCGGCTCCCGCCTCACCTGGCGCCCGGGCCGCGGGTAGCGTCCGCGGCGATGAGCGTCATCCCCGACTCCCACCGCGACCTCTTCGACCTGCCCGCCGTCTGGCACGTGGCCACCGTCGGCCCGGACGGCGAGCCGCACGTCTCGCCAGTCTGGGCGGACTTCGACGGCACCCACGTCCGGTTCCCGCACGCCGAGGGCCGCCAGAAGTGGCGGAACCTCTGCGCCGACGGACGGGTGGCGTTGTCGGCCACCGACCCGTCCGACAACGAGCGCTACCTCGAGGTGCGGGGCCGGCTCGTGGGCTGGGAGGAGGACGGCAGCCTCGAGTTCCTCGACGCCCAGGCCATGAAGTACCGCGGCGAGGACGAGTTCCCGCGAGACCATCTGGGTGACCGCCCGCGAGTCACCGCCGTCGTCGAACCCCTGCACTGCACCACCATGGGCTGAGCCCGCCGCCAGATATGCAGATCCGCCTTCGACAGGTGGCCCTCGTGGCCGCAGACCTCTCCGACGTCGAAGCGGACATCGGGGAACGCCTGGGCCTCCGGCCCTGCTACCGGGACCCCGGCGTGGCCAGGTTCGGCCTGCACAACGTCCTGTTTCCGGTGGGCGAACAACTGCTGGAGGTGGTGTCGCCCACCGAGCCGGACACGACTGCCGGTCGCCTTCTGGACAAGCGCGGCGGCGACGGCGGCTACATGGTGATCCTCCAGGTCGACGACCTCGGGCCGCACCGGCGGCGGTTCGACCAGACCGGGGCACGCGTGGTCTTCGAGGGGGCGGTCGAAGGGATCACCGGCCTTCACCTGCACCCACGCGACGTCGGCGGAGCGATCCTGTCAGTGGACCGGGCCGACGACTGGGACTCCTGGCCCTGGGCGGGCGCTGACTGGCGCCGGTACGTGTGCACGGACGTGGTGCAGGGCATCCGCGCCGTCGAGGTGCAGGCAGCCGATCCCGCGGCCATGGCCGGACGCTGGTCGGAGGTCCTCGGAATCCCCAACGAAGGGACGAAGCTCCCGCTGGACGAGGGCGAGGTCCGGTTCGTCGAGGCCCTCGACGGACGCGGCGAGGGAGTCGGCGGACTGGAATTGGCCGCTTCCCGAAACGCCCGCTTCGAGCTGGGCGGCGTCAGGGTCTCGCTGGTCCCCTAGTACCCCGGGCAACGCCGACCCGCAGACGAGTGGTCCGACAGGACTGGCGCGACCGTGCCGCCGCGACTCGATCCCATCGAAGGCGCCGGCAGGACCCTGCGGTCCGTCCAGACTGCCCTGGACGCCTACTGCCCCGCCAGTGGAGTGGCTGCACTCCGCCGTGGGCCCGGCGTAAAGGCCACGGGCATGGAAACCACGCCGGTCATCAGGAGGTTCCCGGGATACGGCCGGAACAGGTCCTCGTCGACGACGTAGTCGGGAATGCGGTCGAGCACATCCCGGAACATGACCTCGGCCTCCATCCGGGCCACCGGGGCACCGATGCACCGGTGGCCACCCAGGCCGAAGGCCAGATGCCGGTTGGCAGACCGATCCAGAACGACCTGGTCCGCATCCTCGAAGACCCCCGGATCGTGGTTAGCCGAGACCCAGCTGATCATCACGACGTCACCGCGTGCGATCCGCCTCCCACCCAGTTCCACGTCCCTGGTGGCCGTCCGGGTCAGCGTCTCACTGGGGCTGTAGAACCGCAGGAACTCCTCGACGGCTCCCGACACCAGCGCCGGGTCGGCCACGAGACGGCTCCTGGCCTCCGGCACCGTGCCCAAGTGATGCAGCCCCCAGGACACCAGCGATGTGGTGGTGTCCAGGCCGCCCGCCACCAGATTCCACATGATCCCACCGATCTCGGATTCGGTGAGAGGCCTTCCGGCGACCTCACAACCCACCAAGGTGGTCGTGATGTCGTCCGAGGGATTCTGCCTCCGGAAACGGGCGAACTCCACCAGTTCGCTCCACATGTCTTCCCAGCGGGCGAGGGCGGCGACACGCCTCGGATCGGTGGGCTCGTAGGAGGCGGAGGCGTGGAAGAACTCGGCGTAGTGCTCCCAGTTCTCGGCCGGCATGCCCATCGACTCCAGCGTCAGGACGGCCGGCACGGGAGTGGCGTAGTCGAGGACCAGGTCCGCCCTGCCCACTTCAATCACCTCGTCCAGGAACCACGTCGAGACCGCCTCCATGCGGGGACGCAACTGCTCGACCTGCCGGGGACTCATGTGCGGGTTCAGGACCCGACGCAGGTCGGCATGCTCGGGTCCGTCGATCTCCGAGACCCCCATGCGCGGGATCCCCTGTGGACGCGGGATCCCGCAGATCCCCTGATAGGAGATGCCGTCGTCGGCGTCGGGCTCGTACCGGTGGGCGAAGGTCTCGTTGTCGCGGGCCACCACGGCGACCGACTCATAGTCGGTGACCAGCCAGAAGCCACCGTGAGCCCTATTGAAGACGACCGGGCAGCGGGACCTCAGGTCGCCGTAACGCTGATGGCGGTTGGCGACGAAGTCGGGATGCTGGTGGTCGATGTCGACCGTCCCGGTAACTGGCTCCACGCCCCAGTTTCCCGCACCGCACCGACCCTCGACGACTCCGGAACCCACCGCCGGGGCAGGCACGAGAGTCGACTCGGCCACCGGGGCGAACGACGACTAGATTCTTCCCTGACGACAGCGCGTCGCGGGGTCGAGGAGAACCGACATGCAGATGGAAGAGATGATCCTGGTCAGCGTGGACGACCACCTGTGCGAGCCACCGGACATGTTCGACGAGCACCTCCCGGAGAAGTGGCAGGACGAAGCGCCCACGGTCCTCCACACCGAGGACGGCAACGACGTCTGGACCTTCAACGGGGCGATCATCCCCAACGTCGGCCTGAATGCCGTCGCCGGAAGACCCAAGGAGGAATACGGCATCGAACCCACCTCCTTCGAGGAGATTCGGCCCGGGTGCTACGACGTCCACGAGCGGATCAAGGACATGGACGCCGGCGGCGTGCTCGGATCCATGTGCTTCCCCTCGTTCCCGGGTTTCGCCGGCCGACTCTTCGCCGACCACCCCGACAAGGAGTTCGCCGCCGCCCTCGTCCGGGCCTACAACGACTGGCACATCCACGAGTGGTGTGGCTCGCACCCGGGACGTTTCATCCCCATGGCCCTGCCGATGATCTGGTCGTCCGAGGAATGTGCGGACGAGGTCCGACGCGTGGCCCACCTGGGGTGCCATTCGATGACCTTCACCGAGAACCCCGTCCCTCTGGGTCAGCCCAGCTTCCACGACGAGTACTGGAACCCGCTCTGGGAAGCCCTGGTCGAATGCGACACGGTGCTCTCAATCCACCTCGGCTCCTCGGGACAACTCGTGATCACCGCCCCCGACGCACCCATGGACGTCATGATCCAGATGCAGCCCATGAACGTCTCCACGGCGGCAGCCGACCTGCTGTGGTCGACCGTTCCCCGGCGGTACCCCGACCTGCGGATCGCCCTGTCCGAGGGCGGCACGGGCTGGGTGCCCTACTTCATGGACCGCGCCGACAAGACCTACGACATGCACCACCTGTGGACCGGCCAGGACTTCGGCGACCTCAAGCCGAGCGACGTCTTCCGGCGCAACTTCCTGACCTGCTTCATCACCGACCCTGTAGGCGTGATCCTCCGCAACGAGATCGGGATCAACAACATCTGCTGGGAGATGGACTACCCCCACTCAGACTCCAACTGGCCAACGGCCCCCGAGGAACTCTCGGAGGTTTTCGAGGGCGTGCCCGACGACGACATCGACCGCATCACCCACCTGAACGCCATGGACTGGTTCTCCTACGACCCGTTCGCCGTGTTCGACAGGACCGACTGCACCGTGGGGGCGCTGCGGGCCCGGGCGGCAGGCCACGATGTGTCGATCCGGTCCCGGGACACCGGCCGGCATGGCAACGATAAGGACGTCTCCTTGAAGGAGTTCGTCGACCGGGCTGGCCAGTCCGAGGGGTGATGACCATCCCGACCAGAAAGTGACCACAGTGATGCGAAGGATCGTCGACTTCCCCGTCTTTGACGCCGACAACCACATGTACGAGACGCAGGAGGCCTTTACCCGGTACCTCCCGGCCGAGTACCGCAAGGCCATCACCTACGTGCAGGTCGAGGGCAGGACCAAGATCGCCATCAACGGAAAGATCTCCGAGTACATCCCGAATCCGACCTTCGAGGTGGTCGCCCCCCCGGGAGCCCAGGAGGACTTCTATCGGAACGGCAATCCCGAGGGAAAGACCCTCCGGGAGATCTTCGGCACACCCATCCCTTGCCCGGAGTGGGCCCGCAACGCCGAGGCCCGCCTCCCCCACCTGGACGAGTTGGGCCTCGACGGGTCACTCATGTTCCCCACCCTGGCCAGCCTCCTCGAGGAGCGCATGCGGGACGACCCCGACCTGGCCCACGCCGCGGTCCACTCGCTCAACCAGTGGATCCTCGACGAGTGGACGTTCAACTACCAGGACCGGATCTTCGCCACGCCGATCGTGACGCTGCCCATCGTCGACAAGGCGATCGCAGAACTCGAGTGGTGCCTCGACCACGGGGCACGCTGCATCCTGATCCGCCCGGCCCCGGCCTGGGGACTCCGAGGCCCCCGCTCACCAGGCCTCCCGGAATTCGACCCGTTCTGGGCCCGCGTCCAGGAGGCCGGCGTCCTAGTGGGCATGCACTCCTCGGACTCCGGCTACGCCGATCTGGCATCGATCTGGGAGGGCTCAACCGAGTTCCTGCCCTTCCAGCCCAATCCCTTCCGGTCACTCGTAATGTCCAACCGGGCCATCACCGACATGATGAACGCCATGGTCTGCCACGGCGCATTCACCCGGTTCCCGGACCTGCGAATCGCCACGATCGAGAACGGCGGCACCTGGGTGAAGCCGCTTGTCGACGGACTGGAGGCGATCTACAAGAAGATGCCCCAGGAGTTTGATGAACACCCGGTGGAAGCCTTCCGCCGCAACGTCTACGTCAACCCGTTCTGGGAGGACGCCCTCGAGGGCCTCGTCGGGATCATGGGCCCCGACCGCCTGCTCTTCGGGTCCGACTACCCCCACCCGGAGGGACTGGGCGACCCCGTAAGCTTCGTCGACGACCTCCCCGAGTCGCTGTCCTCGGAGGACACTGCCCGCATCATGGGTGGCAACCTGCGCCAGTTGCTCCATCTTGGATCCTGAACGCCGTCCCATGACCTGCCGCTCCCGACCCGCCCCGCCGACACATCGGATGACCCGATCGTGCCTTGAGCGGTCCCCGGCCGGGCGCTAGGCATGCGCGTGCACCTGGATCTGGAGCGGTGCCAGGGCCACGGCCGCTGCTACGTTCTCGCCCCGGCCGTGTACGAACCCGACGACGACGGACGGGGCCTGGTGGTCTCCGCCACGGTGTCGCAGGCACTGGAAGACCCTGCTCGCCTCGGCGCCGACAACTGTCCCGAAGATGCGATCTCCCTGACCGACGAACGATCCGAGGACCAGATTGCGGGAGGCTCGAGTGGCTAGCGAACAGCAACCGGAACCCGCTGACGAGGACGGCGCCGCCATCGCCCTGACGGACGACCCGGAACTGAATCGCCATCCCCAGACGGGCTACCAGATGCTGCGGGACAGTGGCCCGGTGGTGAGCCTGCCCGGGGTGATCCCGTCGAGGGCCGACGCAGATACCCAGGTCCACGTCGTCGGACGGCATGAAGACGCGCTGACTGTCCTGCGCAACCCGGAGGTCTTCTCCTCCGGAATCGACGCCGTGCACATCGGCCAGGTCCGACCACTCATTCCGCTCCAGGTGGATCCCCCGGACCACGCCAAGTACCGGCGGTTGCTGGATCCCCTGTTCGCACCCCGCCAGATCGCCCTCCTGGAGGCTCGGACCCGGACACTCGTCTCCAATCTCGTGGAGGCAGTGGCAGACCTCGGCGAGTGCAACTTCCACGACGCCGTGTCCGAACCACTCCCCTCCACCGTGTTCCTGGAACTCCTGGGCCTCCCGGTGTCGCGTGCCACCGAGTTCATCGCCCTCAAGGACGGCATCATCAGGCCACCGGCCGGCACTCCTGAGGAGCGGACCGAAATGGTGGATGCTGCCGGAGCCCGGATCTACGCGGTCCTCCAAGAAGTGGTCGACGAACAACTGGAGGCCCCGGAGGACTGCTTCATCTCCGGCTTCCTTCAGGCCGAGGTGGACGGCGAGCGCCTCACGACCGACGAGGTCATCGACATCTGCTACCTATTCTTCCTCGCCGGCCTGGACACGGTGACCGCCTCTCTGGATTGCATGATGGCCCGCCTGGCCACGCATCCCTCGGAACGGCGCCGCCTGGCCGACGATCCCTCCGTCATCCCGCGCGCGATCGAGGAGATGCTCCGTTGGGAAACCCCCGTCACCTCGGTGGTGCGCATCACCACCGAGGACACCGAACTGTCGGGTTGCCCGATCGGCGCCAACGAGATCGTGTCGGTGGTGCTGGGTTCGGCCAACACCGACGAACGAACCTGGGAGGACGCCGACGCGGTAGACGTCGACCGTCGGGTGAACAAACACCTGGCCTTCGGCGGCGGAGTCCACCGCTGTCTGGGCTCCCATCTGGCCCGCATGGAACTGCGGGTGGTCCTCGAGGAATGGCATGCTCGGATCCCCGAGTACCGGATACGCGAAGGGGTGGAACTCGACTACTCACCGAACCTCCGCCAGATCGCCGACCTCCCGCTGGTCTGGTAGGCGGAAGGTGACTGGGGAGAGCATGGTGGGATCCGTTCCGGGCGAGGGCCGCATGCTGATCGACGGTGGGCTGGTCGAGGCTGAGGGCGGCGCCACGTTCGACAACGTCAACCCAGCCACCGAGGAGGTACTCGGACCGGCCGCCGACGGTTCGATGGCCGACATGGCCCGCGCCGTCGACGCGGGCCGCCGGGCCTTCGACGAGGGCGGGTGGGCCTCCGACCCCGAGGCCCGCAAGGCCTGCCTTGACCAACTCCAGGCGGCACTCGAATCCGAGCAGGAGGACCTGCGCCAGGAACTGGTCGCCGAGGTGGGCACGCCCGCTCTGATCACGTACGGGCCCCAGTTGGACGCTCCGATGCGCGAAGCGTTGCGTTGGCCCCGGGACATGATCGACGAGTTCGAGTGGTCGCGATCGCTGGGCGCCAAGGATGCCATGGGCGTCGGCTACGAGACCGAGCGCGAGGTCTGGAAGGAGCCGGTGGGCGTGGTGGGGGTGATCGTGCCTTGGAACTTCCCGATGGAGATCATCCTCAACAAGTTGGGGCCCTTGCTGGCCATGGGCAACACCTGCGTCCTCAAGCCGGCCCCGGACACCCCGTGGAACGCCACGCGGCTGGGTCGACTGATCGCCGAGCAGACCGACATCCCACCCGGGGTGGTCAACGTCGTCACCTCAGCCGACCACCTGGTCGGCGAAGCCCTCGCCGCCTCCCCGCAGATCGACATGGTCGCCTTCACGGGCTCCACGACAACCGGCCGGCGGATCCTGGAAGTGGCGGCCCCCAACCTGACGCGGGTCTTCCTGGAACTGGGCGGCAAGTCGGTCAACCTGGTGCTGGAGGACGCCGACCTGGAAACCACACTGGCCGGAGCCGCCGTGTGTTGCATGCACGGTGGCCAGGGATGCGCCATCCCGACCCGCCTGATGGTTCCCAGGAACCGCTACGACGAAGCGGTCGAGATGGTCCGGACCGCCTTCCAGAACTGGGCCTACGGCGACCCCACCGACCTCTCGGTGCTCCAGGGCCCCCAGATCTCGCGTCGCCAGCAGGAGCGGGTGCTGGGCTACATCGAGCAGGGTCGGGCCGAGGGGGCGACCGTGGTGTGCGGCGGGGATCGCCCCGCCCACCTGGACCGCGGGTGGTACGTGGAGCCGACCCTCTTCGCCGATGTGGACAACGCCATGGTGATCGCGCAGGAGGAGATCTTCGGTCCCGTACTGGTGGTGCTCGGCTTCGACGATGACGATGACGCGGTACGCATCGCCAACGACTCCCCCTACGGCCTCAGCGGGATGATCACCTCAGGCGACCTGGACCGGGCCAAGGCGGTCGCACGCCGGATCCGCACCGGCACCCTGGGCATCAACGGTGGCGTCTGGTACGGAGCCGACGCACCCTTCGGCGGCTACAAGGGTTCTGGCCTCGGCCGGCAGTGCGGCAGGGAGGGACTCGAGATCTTCACGGAGACCAAGACGGTGGGCTGGCCGGCCGGGAGATGACCGGGAACCCTCCGCAATACCACCAAAGCAAACGAGCAGAACTGGAGGAACCATGTCCGGTCCACTAGAAGGCATCCGAGTCGTGGAAATGGCCAGTTGGATGTTCGTGCCGTCAGCGGCCTCGGTGCTGGTCGACTGGGGAGCCGACGTTCTCAAGGTCGAGAATCCCGACGGAGGCGACCCCCAGCGCGGGTTGATCTCCTCGGGCCTGCTCCCGGGGGGCGCAGGCGGCGTCAACTTCATGGTCGAGCAACCCAACCGCGGCAAGCGGTCGCTGGCCATCAACCTGGCCCACCCCGACGGACGCGAGGCGTTCATGAAGGTCGTCGAGACCGCCGACGTCTTCCTCACCAACTACCTGCCCTCGGTCCGGCAACGGCTGGGCATCGACGTCGAGGACCTCCGGAGCCGGAACCCCGACCTCATCGTCGCCCGGGGCTCCGGTCAGGGACCCAAGGGTCCCGATGCCGAGAAGGGCGGCTACGACGGTGCCTCCTTCTGGGCGCGCGGCGGTGTGAGCGCCATTTTCCCGGAGGGGCCGGACGGCTGGCCCCAGGGACAACCCTCACCCGCCTTCGGCGACGTGATGGGCGGACTGGCCATAGCCGGCGCCATTTCGGCTGCGCTGGTGAGGCGGGAACGCACGGGTGAGCCCAGCGTGGTCGACGTCTCCCTGCTGGCCACCGCCATGTGGCAGGTCTCGCCACTGGTGGTGGCGTCGAAGTTGTTCGGGTTCGGTCGTCTCCCGGCCGGGGACCGCACCCAGATCCCCAACCCCGGCGTGAACACCTACCGGACCTCCGATGACCGCTTCATCAGCCTCATCCTCCTCCAGTCCGACAAGCACTGGGACGACCTCTGCGAACGGCTGGACCGGACCGACCTGGCCACCGACCCCAGGTTCTGCGACTCGACGGTTCGAGCCGAGAACGCGGGCGAGTGCATCGCCCAACTAGACGAGGCGTTCGGCTCGCAGAGCCTGGAGTACTGGAAGGACCGACTGGAGGACTTCTCGGGCGTCTGGACTCCGTTCCAGACCCTCACCGAGCTCTACGAGGACGTCCAGGCCGTGGCCAACGGCTACCTCCCGTCCATGGAGGCGGCGAACGGCGACCAGGTGCAACTGGTGGCCAGTCCCGCCCAGTTCGACGAGGCACCGATCGGCGTCGAACGTGCACCCGAACTGGGCGAACACACCGAGGTGGTGCTCAACGAACTCGGAGTCGGCTGGGACGAACTGGCCTCCATGAAAGACAGCGGCGCCATCCTCTAGGCCCGTGGCCGTCGGTCCCGGAGCCGGCGGTGGGTGGGCGCTACTCGGGCGGCATCAGCACGGCCGGATCGATGCCTCCTGTGAAGAGTCCACCGGTGAAGCCGCCGTCCGAGAACACGGAGGTGGCGACCACGTAGCTGGAACGCGGGCTGTTCAACATGACCAGGCACCATGCCTGCTCCTCGGCCGTCGAGTTCCGGCCGATCGGCTTGGGGAAGTTGTCGAAGAACTCCTGGCCCTGGGTCTCGATGAAGGACGGCATCATCGGCGTGTCGGTGGGCCCGGGATTCAGGGAGTTGATCCGAATGCCCTCGGCGGCGAGTTGGAAGCCCCGCCAGGCCACGTAGGCGTTGATGGCCTCCTTGGAGCAACTGTAGCCGTTGCCCGTCCATGGTCCGGGGTTGGCATCCAGCCAGGCCTCTCCCGCTGCGAAGCCGGGTTCGGCCACGAAGGCCAGCATGGATGCTGCGTTGGCGATCCAACCCATTCCGGCCACTGAGGAGATGAAGCCGATGGAACTTCCGGGGGGCATCAGGGGAATGACCGCCTCGGTGAGGTGCCGGTGCCCGCAGAAGTTGACCAGCATCACATTGCGGTCCGGCGCCGTGGTGGGGAGTCCGGCGCAGTTGAACAGGCTGTGGACGGGCCCACCCACGGCCGCCACGGCGCCATCGATGGCCTCCGGATCGCTCAGGTCGCACCGGTGGAAGTTCTCCAGTGACCCGTCGCCGTCCTGGATATCGAGGCCGTGGACCTCGGCTCCCAGATCAACGAGGATCGAAGCGGTGGCCGCCCCCATGCCCGATGCCGCCCCGGTGATCAGGACCCTCAGACCTTCGTAGCCGAGGACATCCTCCATGTCGGTTCTCCTTGTGTGCTCAGGGTGCACTGCTCATGGCGCACCTGGTGATCCAACGTCGATGGCGGGAACTGCTCCCGAAGTGGAGTTCCCCGACCGTGGCCCGGCGGAGGAACAGGTGGAGTTCGTGCTCCCACGTATAGCCGATCCCGCCGAAGATCTGTAGTCCGTCCTTGACGCAGCGTCGTTGGCACTCGCCCGACGCCGCCTTGGCCATCGAGGTGGCGATGGCTCGTCGGTCGTCGTCCTCATCGAAGACCAGGGCGGCGAAGTAGACGAGCGCTCGGGCCCGTTCGATCTGGCAATACATGTCGGCCAGCTTGTGCTTGACCGCCTGGAAGGATCCGATCGGCACGCCGAACTGCTGCCGTTCCCTCGCATGGTCGAGGCAGAGGTCCAGGATTCGTTGGCACGCCCCCAGCGTCGAGGCCGCCACTCCGACGGTTGCCTCCTGCAGGGCCCTGACCACCACCTCCTCGGATTCGGAACCCGCGAGCAGTCGGTCGGCGCCCACGCGCACGCCCTCCAGCTCGAGAGTGGCATGACGGGTAGTGCCGTCGATCGGGTCCACCTCCCGGGCCGACGCCACCTCGCCGGGAACCACGACAATCCGCAGATGGCCGTCCATGCGCACGACCACGGCCACCTCCGCCGCGGTAGCCCCGTCGACCACAAAGCACTTGCTTCCCGACAGGACCAAGGAATCGCCGTCGGGGACGGCCGTGGCCCTGACCTGGCCGGGATCCCAAGTTCCGGCTCCTTCGTCCAGGGCCAGAGTTCCCGTGGCTCCGGTGACTCCAGCGGCCACCGGGGCCAGAAAGCGCTCCTGCTGCTCCAGCGTGCCGGCATGCAGGACTGCCGGGGCGAAGTGGGTCAGCGTGGCCGCGAAAGGCCCGGGAGCAACATGGCCGCCCATTTCCTCGAGCAGGATGGCCAATTCGATCCAGCCGTGGCCAAGCCCTCCGACCGCTTCCGGGAGACACAGGGCCGGCCAGTCCAGGCCGGTGAGGGTCTCCCAAAGCCCGTCGGCCGAGTCGGACCCCTCGGTGACGCCTCGGGCGAGCGAGGTAGGTGCCTCGCTCTCCAGGACCTCTCGGGCGATCCGCTGCAGTTCCCGTTGGTCGTCGGTCAGTTCGAAGTCCACGTGCTCATCCCCGGGGAAGGCCCAGCACGCGCTCGGCCACGATGTTGCGCTGGATCTCGCTGGTTCCGCCGCTGATCGTTCCGGCGAACGTGAAGAGGTAACGGTCCGACCACGACACGGCTCCCCTGTCGGTCTCGTAGGGGAAGCGGAGGGTCGGGTCGACGGCCTGGTCCAGGGCGTCGGGACCTAGCGTCTCGAGCACCAAGGCGGCCAGTTCCTGCTGGGCCTCCGAGCCCATCAACTTCAAGATGGACTGCTCGGCCGGGACCAGTCCCCGCTGCTGCTTGGCCAGTTGGCGGTACCCCAGCAGTCGGATGGCGTGGGAGTCCATGATCGAACCGCCCATCCGGTCCAGGACGACGTCGTCGTCGGCGTGGGGCGTGCCATGCAGCCCCGCCAGGGCGTCGTCCAGCATGTTGTCGAGGCTCTGGGACCACATGACCCACAACATTGCCCGTTCGTGGGCGAGGGCCCCGTTGCACACCCGCCACCCGTCGTTGAGGTCGCCGATCAGGTTTGCCGAAGGGACGAGCACATCGTCGAAGAAGACCTCGTTGAAGTCGACGTGGTCGGGGCCACCCAGGTCGGGGAAGGGCCGCCGGTCGAGGCCCGGAGTGTCGGTCTCGATGATCAGGGCGGAGATGCCCTTGTGCTTGGGCGCATCCGGGTCGGTCCGTACGAAGACCAGGAGCACGTCGGCATCGTGGGCACCCGAGGTCCACACCTTCTGGCCATTGACGACGAAGCGGTCGCCGTCAGGTACTGCCCGTGTGGTCAATGCGGCCAGGTCGCTTCCGGCACCCGGCTCGCTCATCCCGAGTGCAGCGGTCTTCTCGGCCCGCATGATGGGCACTGCCCAGCGTTCGACCTGCTCGGCGCTGCCGAAGGAGACGATGGAGGCGCTGACGATGCCGAGCCCCTGGGGATTGAAGCTCCGGGTCACGTGCCGTCGCCCGAGTTCCTCCAGGTAGACCATCTGTTCGAACAGGCTGGCGTTCCGGCCTCCCAGCTCAGGAGGGTAGAGAGGAGTCAGCCAACCGTCGTCGAACATGCGACGCTGGAACTCCCTGGCCCAGGCGGGGATGTCGGCGCTGGATCCGGGCCGCTCGTCGGTCAGTGACGGGTCGGGAAGGTTGGCTCCCAGCCAGCCGATGAACTCGTCTCGGAAGGCTTCGGTCTTCTCGTCGTAGCCGAGTTGCATCCTTGGCGTGTTCCCTTTCGTGTCCTGAGCCTTGAACGCTACGAACGCTGCGGTTCTCGGTCAAACAGGGGCCCGAGTGGGATCGCCGTATGGAATCCGTATCGGGCGGGGCGCTACCCTCAAGATACCGCTGGCCAGCGAGGTATACCGAAGGGGGCAAAGCAGGAGATGAAAACACATTTCGTGGCACCCGTAGTCCTGGTGGCGCTCCTTGCAGGGGGGTGCGGCAACTCCGGAAGTGACGATGAAGGCCCTGCCGCGGCCGCTCCGACCACCACTGCTGCTGCCGCCACCACTGCAGCGCCCACCACCACGACAACGACGGCCACCACGACAACGACGGCCGCCCCGACAACGACGGCCGCCCC
>CEUS01263982.1_pt1 | contig 29478 bp, 25 predicted proteins | sample 427031 | NCBI WGS metagenome assembly CEUS01 (sample SAMEA2622837, study PRJEB7988) | marine metagenome | biome: marine biome (ENVO:00000447); feature: marine epipelagic mixed layer (ENVO:xxxxxxxxx); material: "saline water (ENVO:00002010), including plankton (ENVO:xxxxxxxx)" | depth 140 m | reverse complement strand
GGGGGGGGGGGCGTGCCGCCTGACGATATTGGATTTGAGGTCATGGAGAGGTCCATCGCAGAGCTAGCTTCGTCGCTTGATGCAGGTGAGGTGACGTCTCGTGAACTCGTTGAGGCCTACCTTGATCGGATCGAAGCCTATGATCAGCGGGGACCGGCTCTGAATGCCATTGTTTATGTAAACCCCAATGCTGCTGACATTGCCGATAAACTCGACGCTGAGCGAGCGGCTGGGCAATTGCGTGGGGTGCTCCATGGCATTCCGGTCGTAGTAAAGGACAACTATGACACTGCGGATATGCCTACGAGTGCTGGCGCTATCGGGTTGGCTACCTCGTTTCCGACGGATGATGCTTTTCAGGTGAGACAATTGCGAGCTGCGGGCGCGATAGTTATCGGAAAGACTAACATGCATGAACTAGCTCGTGGCATTACAACCGTCAGCTCGCTCACTGGACAAACAAGAAATCCATATGACCCTACCCGTAATCCGGGGGGCTCAAGTGGCGGGACCGGTGCAGCGGTAGCAGCCAGTTTTGCTGCTGTCGGAATGGGTAGTGACACCTGCGGTTCGATTAGGATTCCGTCAGCACATCATGCCTTGGTCGGGTTGCGTGGAACCAGAGGGTTAGCCAGTGGTGACGGGATCATCCCCTTGTCTACTACCCAAGATATTGGTGGGCCGCTAGCTCGGTCGGTCCATGATCTGGCTATAGCCCTTGATGCTACGGTTGGCTTTGACCCTGCTGACGAAGTCACCGGGCGGACTGAAGGTCGTCTCCCTTCAAGTTTCACTGATGCGCTTGACGCTGAAGCCCTCCGAGGCGCCAGAGTGGCAGTGCTGGAGGAATTAGTTGGGGACGAGCCAGCTGAACAGCCAGTGCGATCTGTGATTGAGGCGGCTGTTGAGGAGATGACGGCTCAAGGTGCAGAGGTGGTGGAGATAGGCGAGACGGATCTGACGGGTTTGCTTCAAGATGCTTCGGTTATAGGTCTTGAATTCAAATTTGATTTTGATAATTACTTGAGTGAGACGCCAGCTGCATATGTTCGCTCATTGTCAGAGCTGATCGAGTTAGGACTCTATCATCAGGTGGTGGATGCTGGAATCCGAAGGTCGGAACGTGTGGAAAGTCTCGATACCGACGAATACCGCGAGCGACTAGCAAAGCGGGATGTGGTTCAAGCCGCCGTAGAGGCTCTGCTGGATGAGCACGCACTGACGGCTTTGATCTACCCCACGATTCGACAGACTGCCAGGCCCATCGGCGAGGCGCAGCGCGGTAGTAATTGTGCCCTAAGTGCGATTTCGGGCCTCCCAGCGATCACGTTCCCGGCCGGATACGCAGATGACGGTTTACCGGTTGGACTCGAAATGATAGGTCGCGAGTTCGGTGAGTTTGATCTGATTCGGTTAGCTTATGCTTTCGAACGGGCAACCCGCCACCGGCAGTCTCCGTACAGCACCCCGAGCCTCATCACTCCTCCTCGGCCGGTGTCCATCGATATTGAACAGGTTTTTGAGCAAACGGGCCTGAAAGCACAATTCACGTTGGATAGGGAGCGTCGGGAGCTCGCGTTTGCCGTGTCTATTCATGGGGTTCTCGACAACCAGGTGCTTTTTACCCACATTCACCGGATTGTCTCTGGTGGTGCTCATGGGCCAGTCCTACATTTGCTGGGCGGTCGTGGCCAATCTCGAGTTTCTGGCCGGCTGCCCCTTTCAGCCCGTGATTTGAATGATCTGCTGGCCGGAAACCTGTATGTTGATGTTCATACGAACAAGAATCTGTTAGGGCTGGCAGCACCGCTGTCGTGGCCAGTCGAGGATTGAAGGTTCGGCAGGACCGCCTGACCATAAGAACAATGTTTGTTTGACCCTCGTACCGAATGCAGATGTAGTGGTAGGGCTTAGCCCCGTAGTTGGAGATTGGCAGGTTGCTGTCGAAGCAAAAGGTCATCTATGGTTGTAATGACAGTCCTGCCCCAGGACCCACGGGTAGGCCCAGCCACATCCATATAACGAGTAGTACCGACCAGCATGCGAGAAATGCTAGCGTGTAAGGCAGCATGGTGGCTACAACGGTGCCAATGCCAGAGCGATTGTCGTAGCGCTCGAAGAAAGCGACGATAAGGGCGAAGTAGGACATCATTGGCGCGATGATGTTGGATGTGCTGTCGCCAATTCGATAAGCAGTTTGGGTCAATTCCGGAGAATATCCAAGCAACATAAACATGGGGACGAAGATTGGAGCCATGATTGCCCACTTCGCGGAAGCGCTGCCCATAAAGAGATTAATGAATGCAGACAGCAGTACGAAGCTAACCATTAGCGGGATGCCTCCGAGTCCTGAGCTGCGGAGCCCTTCGGCCCCTTTGACTGCCATGATTAGACCGAGATTGGTCCAGTTGAAATAGGCCACAAACTGGGCTGCGAAAAATACCAACACAAGGTATGTCCCAAGGGTGCTGATTGTCTTGCCCATGCCGTTCATGACATCTGTGTCGTTTCGGAACACGCCGACAACTGCGCCATACGTGATTCCTACGACGGTGCCTCCCAGGAAGATGAATGCCACGATACCTGATAGAAACGGCGATCTAAGCAAGCCACCGGTGTCCGGGTTGCGTAGGAACCCCTCTGTGGGCACCGTGCCCCAGAGTAAGAACGCAACGAAGATGGCTACTGCTAGCAGGGTGTAGGCAAGGCCACGTTTCTCGACAGAAGTAAGTTCTTGTAAGACTTCAGGTTGGTCCTCGTTATCACTTCCCTTGTAGGGTCCGAGTCTGGGGATTACGATTCGTTCAGTTACCCAGGTGCCAACGCCTGCTACCATGAATGTGGATGCGGTCATAAAGTAGTAGTTGGCGGCTGCGTTAACCCGGTAACCGTCGTCAACTATCCGAGCTGCCTCCTCAGATAGACCCGCCAGAAGTGGGTCTACTGTGCCTAACAACAGATTAGCGCTGTAACCACCTGAAACCCCTGCGAAGGCGGCTGCTAGGCCAGCGATAGGATGTCGCCCTGCTCCTAAGAAGATGATGCCACCGAGCGGAACCAGCAAGACGTAGCCGATCTCACTGGCAGTGTTCGATAGTACGCCAGCTAACACGATCACAAAGGTGAGCAACCGTTTTGGAGCTGAGAGTACAAGGAGTCGCAGTGCTGCGCCGATGAGGCCACTGCTCTCCATGACGCCGATGCCGAGCATGGCTACTAGAACCGTGCCGAGTGGGGCAAAGCTCGTGAAGTTGGTTACCATCTCAGTCAAGATACGGTGCAGGCCTTGAACTGTAGCTAAGCTCACAGGCTGAATCAGTTCTCCGGTTCCGGGATGGATCACTTCGAGCTCAGCTTTGGCAGCGATAGCTGAAATAACGACAGTGAGACCGGCCAAAATAGCAAATAGTGTGCCTGGGTGAGGGAGGGTATTACCCCCGCGTTCAACGGCGGAAAGGAAGACGGTCAGCGCTCGGCGTAGAACCTCTGTGCGTTGCCTCATGGCGTGCTATCGTATCTTTCGTTGCTTGGGTTTGGCTAGTAATGCTCATGAGACTTAAGCCTTCTCATGGGAGGTTCAGGTTTTTTCTTGGTGGTGATGTCGCTCAAGGTACTGCCCGCTCTTGTACGAGCGAAATGTTCGGTTCATTTGTTTGCTAAGGATTGTCTTGTGGAGAAAATGAATGACGACCTCGATCCGGAGATTTTGGTCAGCCAGCGTCGGGTTGCGGCTGTGGTTGGTGTCACTGAGGCAAAGCGTCACATTTTGCTCTGTTGCGATCAAACCAAACCGAAGTGCTGCGACCGTGAGCGTGGATTGGTTGCTTGGAATTACCTAAAGCGTCGTCTGCGTGAGCTAGGACTTTCCGAGCGAGGAGGGGTACTGCGGACTAAGGCAAACTGTCTTAGGGTCTGCGAGGGGGGACCCGTTGCGGTCGTGTACCCGGAGGGTGTGTGGTACGGAGGTTGCGATCCGAAGGTACTTGAAAAGATTATTAAGGAGCATCTCATTGAGGGACGAATTGTAGAAGAGGCCTACATTTTGACACAGCCATTACAGAAGGCAGGACTACGGTAAGAGTTAAGCAGTGGTTGGCCAAAATCTTCTCGCTTATTCTGTATCAGACTGGTGACCATGGGTTCGATGGCCGTGGCTTGTGGCCATTTAACCGGTCGTGGTGGAAGTAGCGGTATTTGGCCGTGCTATCGCGCTGACTGCTTCCAGATTACTGAAAACGTCTTCTCGGGTTGCTACTAGCAAGTGAGGTGGTCGAATCAGAGTGCCTCTGTGTGGGCACATCACACTTGGAGCCGCCCATGAATTTGTAGGCGAGATAGTGGCCAATCGTGCTGGCCAATCTGGCTGTCTAGAGGGCACATGAGCTATTAGTCTTACAAGTCTGGATTAGCAACCCGGCCACCACCACGTTGGCGCGAATAAGGCTTTCTGAGCGTTTGACAATAACTGGTGGTGGTGGCTAATGTTGACTAGTAAGGTAGGTTTTGTTGGGGTTTAGCTTCAGCCCGTAGGATCGAATTATGAGTATTCAGGGTGTGTTCGCGCCAATTCCCACCTCGTTCACAGATACCGGCGAGCTCGACCTTGCTGGCTGGCGGTCAAACATCACTCGTTGGATGGGCACACGGTTGCACGGTTTGGTGGTGCTTGGTTCTAACGGAGAGGCTCCGTTGATTGATGATGACGAGGCGGAGCGGTTAATTGGAGAGGCGCGGCAACAAATTCAGTCAGATCGGTTACTGATTGCAGGTACTGGACGTCAATCCACACGAGCGACCATTGAGGCATCTAGGCGGGCTGGGCAAGTGGGTGCGGACTTGGTGTTAGTGCGAACGCCATCGTATTTCAAGAGTCAACTAACAACGTCGGCTTTTATTGACCATTACACGGCAGTGGCTGATGCTTCACCGGTTCCAGTGCTGCTCTATAATTTCACCGCGGTGACGGGCGTTAGGCTACCAGTTGAGGCGGTGGCCGAGCTTGCGGGTCACGCTAATATCGTCGGGATCAAAGAGTCTGGCCCTGACCTAAGCTATGTCGGCGATTTGGTAGGGCTTGCCGGCGATGGCTTTTCGGTACTGGTTGGGTCGGCGCCGACTTTTTTGAGTAGCCTTGTGCTTGGTGCAGATGGTGGCATCTTGGCGTTAGCTAGCGTGGCTCCAGATGAATGCCTCCAGATCTACGACTTTGTTCGAGCTGGCAGTTTTGATGAAGCTCTAGCGATGCAGCGTAGCGTGACACCACTGGCCAAGCTTGTGACCTCAATTTATGGGGTCCCTGGATTGAAGGCGGCACTGGCTGAAATTGGTTACATCGGCGGAATCCCTCGGATGCCCTTGCTGCCGCTTGAGGCTGGTCCAGTGGCGCAAATTAGAGAACAGGTGGCACAACTCCAGGCTGTCTCATCGAGCGTTATCTCATAGACATTTCCCTGCAGGTAGGGTTTGTAGGTGCTGTGGTTGATTATAGCCAGTGGTAGGCGAGAGCATGATTCAGGGTGGCCGGGAAATATGCGCGAAGTTGGGTCCTGCTACAGCGGAGGCAAGACAGTCCAATTTCGGGGTCAAGTTGTGTCAGGGGTTGTAACTTACTATTCGTCTGGCGCCTAGAAACCTGGGTCCCCAATAGCTTGAACTGAGGCGTTCAATCCGTACGTGGCCGCGTTCGGAGGGGGCATGGACGAATTCGCCTCCGCCAATTGCCAGCGCGACGTGAGAGGCTCCAGGAGCGACTGTCTCGAAGAACAGCAGGTCCCCAGGTACAATTGAAGACGAGTCAACCGCGATGCCGGCCTGATACTGGTCAGCGGCTACGCGGGGAAGCTCGACTCCGTGCTGCTGGAAGATGTAGTAGGTGAATCCACTACAGTCGAAGCCATCTGGTGTAGTTCCACCGTTGACAAATGGGACACCTTGGTAGGCGAGCCCTGTCGACGTGATGGCATGACGCAAGGCTGACCTTGTTGCGGTTGCTGCTGCAGTAGGGTTAGATGGACTTCGGCTGGGGCGAGGGAATGGCTCTGGAACAGCGCCACTATGCGAGACGCATCCGACTAAAGTAGGTAGCAGGAGGAACCACAGAAGTTTGTTCATCAAACCGATGTATCGGCAGAAGCCTGTTTCTACTTGATGCCATCTTGACAGGGCGTGAGGACCAGGCTTTGGTCAATTTCGATAGCGGTAGATGTAACATAAGACCTTTTTAATCAGTATGTTGTGGGTGGTTTTCTTGACACAAAGAGACGCCCTCGGACACAATGGGGTCAGTTAAGCGCAATATATCAGAGTCTCTATGGAGCCGACCTTATTGCTCAACGCGACCTACGAGCCGTTGAAGGTCGTCGACTGGCGCAAAGCGGTAACACTGTGGTGCCAGGGTAAAGTTGAGGTGATTGATGTTTACGAGCGAGAGGTCTGTTCAGTCTCGTTGGCTTTGAAGCTTCCCTCTGTCATCAGGCTACTGCGATATATCACGATCAAGCGGAACTTCAATTTGGTTCCCTTCTCTCGGGCTAACATTTACGCTAGAGACGATTACACATGTCAGTATTGCGGGTCGGGGTTTTCTCCGGACAAACTGACATTTGACCACATGATTCCAGTTCGCTACGGAGGAAGGAAGGACTGGGAGAATATCGTTACGGCTTGCGTGAGGTGTAATCGTCGTAAAGGTGGGCGAACTCCGGCTGAGGCAGGTATGGCCGTTATTCGTGCGCCGCGACGACCCATTCGGCCTGCAACAGTTCGGATCGCCGTAGGTCTGCGTGACACTCCAGAGAGTTGGAGAGATTACCTTTATTGGAACCTCCAGTTCGATGACAGGTAATTCGGCCTGATCGGTTTGGGTTTTCCCTGCATGTCTCAGCAACTCACTCATCCGCGAATTGTCTCTGTTTGCCCACTGGCAGCTGTTGCTGGCGGGCGGGTTGATATCTTTGGCACCGATGTTGGTTGGGATGGTGACCAAATGCCTGAGGTTCGTATTGGTGGGCAGCGAGCTCTTGTGACCTATGCAGATCGAGATAGAGTTAGCTGTATCGTGCCAGATGTGGTTGGTGGCTCAACCCCAATTCGATTAACTACTGCACCTGGTGAAACGGCATTTGTTGAGGTTGGTGTGCCCATTGCAACGGGAGTGCATCAGGTTGATAGTCCGGTCATTACCGACGATGGGACGCTGTTTCTTACCTATAGTGGCTCCCGTGGAGAAGAGGCTCCTGTGTCAGTGTTTCGGCTAGGTCGGGACGGTTTCACCGAACCTTTTGTCACTGATGTCAAGAACCCTACTTCGCTAGCGATCAGTCCGGATGGTCGACTGCACGTGTCGAGCCGCCTTGATGGTAGCGTGTTTTCAGTGGATGGGGATGGTAAGGCCGAACGGTTGGTTGGCGAACTTGGGGTGGCGTGTGGGCTCGCGTTTGATGAGGCCGGAACTCTTTACGTGGGAGACCGTTCCGGGACGATCTTCAAAGTGTCACCTTCTGGACATGTGTGTGAATTCGCTAGCCTTGAGCCTAGCGTTGCAGCGTTTCATTTAGGGATGTCACCAAAGGGTGAGCTCTTTGCGACTGCTCCTACCTTATCTACCAGGGATGCGGTGTACCGCATTGATAAAAATGGAGAGGTGACAACAGTACTCAGGGGTTTTGGTCGGCCACAGGGCCTAGCATTTGATCTGCAAGGCAGGCTGCATGTTGTTGAGGCACTGGCTGGAGCTAGTGGTGTGTTTCAGCTACAGGCTGATGGTGAATCCACTCGGGTTATTGCGGGTGATGCCCTTGTTGGCGTGGTATTTGATTGCTGCGGCGGAGCGGTGGTAGTGTCTGGAAATACCGCCTACCGATTTGAGCGAATGCCAGATGAGTGCGATGTAGTGTATGGAGAATCTGGAACGCAAAGACCGTGACACGTTCATGGTGCTGGCTAGAATCTCGTATCGTCCTAAATGGGAGTCGGTTTTACAGGCCCTTGGGTCTGTTCTGTATCGTTGGGCATGTCCATGACTCACGATCGGATTGAGGTACGTGGCGCGCGTGTCCATAATTTACGCGGTATTGATGTCAGCTTGCCTCGCGACCGACTGATTGTGGTGACGGGGTTGTCTGGTTCAGGCAAGTCTTCGCTTGCCTTTGACACCATCTACGCCGAAGGGCAACGTCGATACGTAGAGTCCTTGTCGGTATATGCTCGTCAGTTCCTGCAGCAGGTCGAAAAACCGGATGTTGAGCTGATTGACGGTCTGTCTCCAGCTATTTCGATTGATCAGAAGACAACTGGTGCTAATCCCCGTTCAACTGTCGGTACGGTCACTGAGGTTTATGATTACCTGCGGCTGCTATTTGCTCATTTAGGCGTGCCGCACTGCCCGCATTGTGACCGGCCGATCACACACCAGTCTGTCGATAGCATCATTGATATGGTCTTGTTGGACTTGGCCGACGAGCGTATCAACGTTTTGGCACCTGTTATTCGCGGGCGGAAGGGGCAATTCAAAAAAAATCTGACGGCCCTTCGGGCAAAAGGATTCATGAGGGTGCGCATCGACGGTCAAGTTCACTCTTTGGACGATGACCTCAAGCTTGAGCGCCACCGCAATCATGATGTTGAGGTGCTCGTTGATCGAATAGTTATCCGGTCTGGGGTGCAGCGCCGGCTTAGGAATGCGATTGATCTAGCGTTAGACCTAGCCGGTGACACAGTAATAATCAACACTCTCTCCGGCGGAGACCGATTGTTTTCGTGCAAATTGGCTTGTGCTCACTGTGGGACGAGCATGCCTGAGCTTACGCCCCGCGTCTTTTCGTTTAACTCTCCGCAAGGAGCCTGTAGGGAGTGCCAGGGTCTGGGGGTTGTCGATGATTTTGATCCGCTCAAGGTGATACCTGATGGTAGCAAATCCCTTAACGACGGTGCCATTTCGTCTTGGGCGGTAGGTGATAAGAAATCTGTCCGAGAAGCTCTCAACGGGCTAAGTCAGTATTTTGGCGTCGACCTAGATACGCCTTTTGAACTATTGCCTGCCAAGCAACGACGCAGCTTACTCGATGGTTCCACCTTGGGTAAGAAGCGGCCTTTTGGAGACGGGAAGGTCCGGCCACGGGGGAGGGGGCGGTCTATTGAGCCGTTTGGCCGAGACTTTGAGGGAATTTTGCCAAATCTTCGACGGCGCTACAGTAGTGGCAGTTGGGTCCAACAGGAGCGGCTTGAGCCACTAAGGTCTTTGCAAACTTGCCCTTCTTGCCAGGGGCAGCGTTTGCGTCCGGAGAGTCGAAGCGTACGGTTCAAGGATCGAACAATGGCCGATTACGTGGAACTTCCCGTCGGTGAGGCATCCAGCGTATTGGCCGGGATCGTTCTTTCAGAGAGGGAGGCCCTTATTGCTGGTCGGGTGCTGAGTGAGATTTGCGACCGTTTGCGATTTCTCGACGATGTTGGTGTTGGCTACCTCACCCTAGCTCGAAGTACCGCTACTTTATCTGGAGGAGAGGGGCAGCGGATTCGTTTGGCAACGCAAATTGGTTCAGGTTTGACTGGTGTCTTGTATGTGCTCGACGAGCCGTCGATAGGTCTCCACCAACGTGACAACCAGTTGCTGTTGTCGACTTTAGGACGACTGAGGGATCTGGGTAACACAGTGGTTGTCGTTGAACACGACGAGGAGACGATTCGGTCAGCCGACTATGTGGTTGATTTGGGGCCAGGGGCTGGTGCGCATGGTGGAGAGGTGCTATTTCAGGGAACGCCTGCCGAGCTGGCGACTGCGGAGGACGCATCGGTGACTGGTCGCTACTTGAGTGGGAAGCGAAGCATTCCCGTGCCAGCGGATCGACGCCAAGCTGTAAAGGGTGAACTCGTCATACGCGGTGCCCAAGCTAATAATCTTAAGGGTGTTGATATTGCTTTCCCGCTAGGGCTGTTGACTGCAGTCACTGGCGTCAGCGGTTCGGGTAAGTCGACTCTCGTAAACGACATTTTGTATCGTACGCTGGCACGTGATCTTCATCAAGCTTCTGCCCCACCAGGTCGACATCGGTGTATCGATGGAGTTGAGCTTGTAGATAAGGTCATTCAGATAGATCAGTCGGCCATTGGTCGTACTCCTCGGTCGAACCCTGCTACCTATTCTGGGCTTTTTACCCCTATCCGTGAGTTGTTTGCCATGCTTCCTGAGGCGAAGGCTCGCGGGTATAAACCTGGTAGATTTTCGTTCAATGTCAAGGGGGGGCGGTGCGAGTCATGCCAGGGGGCCGGAGTGAATGCGATAGAGATGCATTTTCTCCCAGATGTGTATGTAAGGTGTGAGCAATGCAAGGGTAGTCGTTATAACCGGGAAACCTTGGAGGTGCGTTATCGTGAGGCCTCGATTGCCGATGTGTTGGAATTCACTGTAGACCAGTCGCTGACACTGCTTGAGAATTTTCCGTCTATTGCTACCAAATTGAGGACTTTGAAGGAAGTTGGTCTAGGCTACCTTAGGTTAGGGCAGTCTGCTACGACCTTGTCTGGTGGTGAGGCCCAGCGGGTGAAATTGGCTAAGGAGTTGTCGCGCCGCAGTACTGGTCGAACCGTATATATCTTGGACGAACCCACCACTGGTCTGCACCTCGAAGACACCAGGAAGCTGCTGGATGTACTTCAGCAACTTGTTGACCAAGGAAATACGGTGGTCGTAATTGAGCATCATCTAGACGTGATTAAGAGTGCTGATTATGTGGTGGACCTTGGGCCGACGGGAGGTCATGGAGGGGGAGAATTGGTGGCGGTTGGGACGCCGGAGGAGGTCGCAGCTGTGGAGGCATCGGTAACAGGTGACTGCCTCTCTACGCTGTTAAGAGACGACGAAAATCTGCCCAATTAGCTGACAAAATGCCCTTATATGTGATACAAACACCCCCGTAGAGTGTGGTCTTGATACTCTGGTGTTGTGGAAAAGCCTAGGCTAACTTATGTCTTGGTGTCGTGCGCTAACCAGCTCCCTTCTTTTATCAGGGCATCGGAGTAGGTCTTGTCTCTCCATTGTCAGTCGCTCTCACTAGGCCCAGGAAATAGGCTTTTGTGGCGCGCCGTGCTTTCCGGTTGGCTCGGTGTGTCTGATGAACGGCCGGCGCTTAGTGGCGATAAGCCCTGGAGCTGTCGAGCGGATACTCCAGACAAATTTACTCCGGCGTAACCTCAGTGTCATCCGATATTGTTACTATGAAACTGAACAAACGCTTGCGGAGGGGACCCTGTCTGTGACTGACGTTCAGCACACCATTCGACGTTCTGTATCCTGTTCCGGTATCGGCTTGCATTCGGGTCGGAAGGTTACCTTGTCGTTGAAGCCGACCAGTGCCGGCACTGGAATCCGGTTCCGCCGGGCGGATTTAGGCGGCGTAGAGATTCCCGCCACTGTGGCCAATGTCGATCGACTCCATTATTCAACCGCTTTATCTCGAGACGTGGGTACTGTTGAAACCGTGGAGCACTTGTTGTCGGCACTGGTTACCTTGGGAGTGGACAATGTGATTGTTGAGCTTAATCAGGCCGAGGTTCCAATTATGGATGGGAGCGCGGCTTCGTTTGTCTATCTGGTGCACGAGGCTGGTTTGAAAAGGTTGTCGGAGCCTAGGCGGTATCTCAAAGTGCAAAGGCCTGTATCACTCTCACGCGGCGATAAGCGCATCGCCTTGTACCCATCGGATCATTTTAAGGTTACTTACAGTATCAGCTTTGACCATCCTCTACTTCGGCATATGACTCGCACCCTTAGGGTGACAGAGGCATCGTTTATAGATGAGATAGCCCCAGCTCGGACTTTTGGCTTTTTAAAAGAAGTGGAAATGCTCAGGCGTAAGGGGCTTGCCCTTGGGGGCTCCTTGGATAATGCTGTGGTGCTTGGGGACACGGGTGTTTTGAATAATACCTTGCGCTTTGAAGATGAGTTTGTTCGACACAAGATTCTTGATGCGATCGGAGATCTTGCGTTGGTCGGCTATCCTGTTATCGGGCATTTAGTTGCTCACCGTGGTGGACACGAACTTCATGCAGCCTTTGCACAGAAGCTTCTTGAGGAGTCTGAGGCTTGGCGTGTTGTAGAGGTGTCGTCAACCGAAGCCGAACCCTTGGTTGCCCCAGTTGCCGAGAAGGTGCCTGCTCCCTTGGCAAACTGATGATTAGCGGGTTTACTTGGTTGTGATTCAATTATTTCTTACAGGGCTGTCCTGACAGATTTTGGATTTATCCCCTCTGGGACAGGGGCACTTAAGCCTCTGGCGTCTACCTGTTTTCGTGTAAAAGCGAGTTAAGGCGTAGACTAGGCACCAGAATCTCCAGACTTCTTGGTCAGACTCTGACACGCTAAGAACTGAAAACTGCCTAATCGATTTCCCAGTTGGGCCGGAGATGCGAAAGACTGCTTAACGCGACTTTGCAAGACATCTCTTCTAAATGGGAGGCTTCCTACTCAGAAATACCATGGGAACTCTCAGGCCCCTTGGGTGCCGTACAATGCTAGGTTTATGTGTGGTTTTGCTTCAACGAATTCTCAACTAACTTGTGATGGAGTCTCACTGTCGGCAATTGCGTCGGCAGTCGATACGCCAACGTATGTCTATTCTGCGGCTATCATTCGAAACAGGCTCAAAGCGTTTGGATCGGCTTTTAGTTCGTATCCCCACGCCATCCACTATGCTCTCAAAGCTAATTCCAACTTGGCCGTTGCTCGAGTGGTTCGGTCGGCGGGTGGGCTAGTTGACGCTAATTCCGGCGGTGAGATCGAGCTTGCCTTACGTGCAGGCTTTGACCCATTGGACATAGTGTTTACTGGAGTGGGAAAGACACCTACGGAAATCGATAGAGCAGTTGGCCTTGGCTTGAAAGCGATTAATGCTGAGTCTGAGGGGGAACTTGGCCGAATTGCGGTTAGGGCTAGGCAGTTAGATACTACGGCGCGGGTAGCCCTCAGGGTGAATCCAGATATCGATGCTGTCAGTCATCCGCATATATCGACCGGACTTAAGACGCATAAATTTGGTGTGCCTATATCGGATGCTAGGCAGATTATTCGCGATGCTAGTCTCCATGCCGGGCTATCAGTAGTGGGTCTTCATGTGCATGTTGGCTCACAGATGATGGGTTTGGGGCCACTTCGGCAGGCTGCTAAAGCCGTAGTCGAACTAGTAGCTGAGCTCAGTGATGATGGAGTGGTGGTTGAGCACCTCGATATGGGTGGAGGCTTGGGTATTCCTTACGATGGCGAACAGGTGCCGTCAGTTACAGCATATGCGACTGAGCTTATTAAAATTGTGGAGCGCTCTGGATTGACGCTGATCATAGAGCCTGGTCGTGCGATAGTTGGTCCGGCTGGAGTTTTGTTAGCGTCAGTGGTGGATGTGAAGCCGAAAATTGACGGTGGCTTGTTTGTGGTTCTTGATGCTGGAATGAGTGAGCTGATGCGGCCTGCACTATATGGTGCGCATCATCAAATAATTCCTGTCGAAAAGAGCAACTGCGAGCTGGTGACGTGCGATGTTGTCGGCCCGATCTGTGAATCATCAGATGTGTTCGGCGTCGGGAGGATGCTGCCTAGACCTGAGGTCGGTACGGTCATGGCCGTGTTGGATGCCGGTGCCTACGGCTCAGCGATGTCGTCGAACTACAATCGACACTCTCTGCCAGTAGAAGTCATGGTGGACGGTGGTGATTGGCGTCTCGTAAGGCGACGACAGACTATCGAAGATCAGCTGGCCTGTGAAACTGGGTAGGAGTTTCACTGCTGTTGGCCCAGCTAGCTCGACTGCCTAGGATTTGATTAGCTCGGTGTAAGCGATGTTGAAGAAAGATTCTAAGATACATGTTGATTGCGATTGAAGGACTTGACCAGAGCGGCAAAGCCACCCAGGCAGAGCGGCTTCGCGACCGGCTTAGGAATGAGGGGATACGCGCAAGGCTGGTGTCCTTTCCAGATTATGGTACCGCGATCGGCGAAGAACTAGCACGAGCATTACAAGGTGAACGGGAATACAGTGCTGAAGTGATGCAGCTGCTTTACATCGCCAATCGTTTTGAACGACGGGATGACCTGGAAAGGTGGCTATCTGGCGGCTTGGTCGTAATTTGTGACCGTTACATTGCTTCCAGTGTTGCTTATGGCGAAGCCCAGGGCTTGAACGCAGCCTGGCTCACTCAGACTCAGAGTTTCTTGCCCCAGGCAGACCTCACTATCTGGCTTGATGTTTCGCCAAGACTGGCGGCAGAGAGAAAGGTGGTTGGCCGCGATCGTTACGAGCGGGACCTCGCCTTGCTCGGACGTGTGCGTCAAAGTTATTCGCGTCAGGCGGAGGAGCAAGGTGACTGGGTTCGGGTGGATGGAGAGCGAAGTAAGATTGAAGTTGCTCAAGATATATTTTCTTTGATCGGCGAAAAATATTCGAGCCAGTGACCACCTTTGAATGTGACGCTTTGTGGCCTAAGTTCAACATCGCAAGTTTTAGTTGTCGTCAGGTGAGACCCTAAGGGGCAGGTTGTCAAATTCTGCTACAGGGAATGCGGGAGGAGTTCTCACTGGCTTCGTGATCTGGTCATGGACGACTGGTGCTAGTTCCAAGGGGGATCTTGAAGTTAGCCTGAGGCTCCTTGGCAGGCCATTTAACCAAGCTCTCCAAATGTTGTATTTCGGATTGAGTGTCTCTAGAGAGCTGTCTATTTTCCGTGACAGTGGTGAGAACCTTAGAGTTTTACTCTGACTGCGCTACCCCAGAGGCTTTCGAGTGAGTAAAAGTTTCTGGTTTCTGGGGTGAAGATATGTACGACGAAGTCGAAGTAGTCGATCAATACCCAGTCGGCCACCCGGTAGCCTTCAATATGGACCTCTTGAGTGCCCACCACTTTCAGTCGAGCTTCGATGCCTTCGGCGATGGCCATGACCTGTTTTTGGCTGCGACCAGAGCATATAACGAAAAAGTCGGTGAAGGCACTAGAGTTGCGAAGGTCTAGAACGACAAGGTCATCTGCATTCTTTTCTCGTGCTGCATCGATCACCTCATTTAATGGATATGGAAAAGACACTTCCTGCACGTTCGGCGCTGGTTGCTTGCTAGTCATTGCCTACCATCTGTGTCATAGAGGTGATGACGTTCAATATACCTAACCACGGAGCTGGGCAACAGACCATCAAGGGGCTTTCCGAGCAAAGCCCGCGTGCGAATATCGGTTGAAGAAATAGCAGGAGTGATCGCTTCAATCATGAAGACTACCGGGTGCGTTTTGGTTTTGAGATGAGACAGCTTTGTGTCGATGGAAATTAGTTCTATCCGGTTCTCGATCGCGGGTAGTGCGTTAATGAGAGCGGAGGCTTGATAGCCGGGTCTCGAAACCACGACGAAGTTAGCCGAATCGAGAATGCCCGGGTAGTCATACCATGTTTCAATTTCTAGGAATGCATCAGCTCCGAGGATGAAGAATAATTCACTAGGGCGATATCCCTGCTCTCTCAGTTGGCCCAGTGTTACGGCAGTATAGGATGGCCCAGAGGTTTTCAGTTCAAGGTTACATGGCTGCAAGTGGGGATGGTCGTCGGTTGCTAGCGTCACCATAGCCAGGCGATCATCAGCGCTGGCCAAGGCAGGTGCTGCGCGGTGAGGTGCTAACCGAGAGGGCATCATTAATATTTGATCTAGCTCGAGTAATCGGTGGGCGATAGTGGCGATCGCTAGGTGACCTAGGTGAATTGGATCGAATCGGCCACCGAGAATCCCAGTATGTCTTTTCGCAATCATAGCGGTGTTATGGATGGCTGTGGATGAGAGGGTTGGTTCAAGGGAGTCGCTTCGAATGCAGCCCACACGGCCTCTAGCATGGCATCTATGCCTTGTCCCGTAACTGCTGATACAGGATACACCTTGAGACCGAGTCGCCTGGCATGTTCACGCAGGCGATCGAGGCGATCTGGTTGTTCTAGGGCATCAACCTTGTTCGGTACTACGATTTGATGTTTGTTGGATAGGGAACCGCCCAGTTTCTCATCTGAGCGTGTAGTGCTGAACTGAGTTAGCTCAGCGCATATGGCGTCAAAATCATCATTCGGCTCACGGCCCGTGAGTGATGAGACGTCTACGATGTGAAGGAGGACGCGGGTTCTTTCTAGGTGACGGAGGAAACGGTCGCCTAGGCCTAGTCCCTTGTGAGCTCCAGAGACCAGGCCGGGGATGTCCGCTACTACAAAGCTGCGCTCATCACTTAGGCTGACGACACCCAAATTTGGACTTAATGTTGTGAAAGGATAGTTTGCAATCTTTGGTCGAGCGGCTGAGATCCTGGAAATCAGGGTTGATTTGCCCACATTGGGGAAACCCACCAACCCTACGTCGGCCAGTAACTTTAGCTGGAGTCGTAGAGCTAGGCTTTCGCCAGGCAATCCTAGCTCGGTGCGTCGAGGCGCTTGGTTGGTAGAACTTGCAAAGTGCTGGTTGCCTCTGCCTCCTCTTCCGCCTCTGGCTATAGTTACGCGCTGGCCTGCTTCTCGTAAATCTGCGATGGGTATTGTGGAGCCGTCCCTTGTTTCGAAAGCTTCGGTTCCTACTGGGACTTGGAGAACTAAGTCTGAACCGTTCCGGCCTGTTCTGTTAGAGCCTTCTCCGTGGGCACCTCGCTGGGCGGTGTAGGTAGGGTGGAACCTGTAGCTGACCAGTGTGTTTAAGTGAGGGCTAGCTGCGAGATAGACCGAACCTCCTTGGCCGCCATCGCCTCCATCTGGACCACCTCGGGGAGCCAATTTTTCGCGGTGGAAGCTTAAGCAGCCTCGACCGCCGTCACCAGCCGTCACGTGAATGTCGACTTCGTCGACGAACATACTCGGAAGAGATTGGAATGGACGAACCCGCGCCAACTGGGCTTCAGCGGGTTAGGCCTCTGGTGGAATAACGCTAATGGCTCTACCTCGAGCCCCGTGATCTTCGAATTGTACCCGCCCAGCGGTTTTGGCAAAGAGCGTATCGTCCTTACCGATTCCTACATTGACACCGGGTCTGAATCGCTGCCCACGCTGCCGTACTAGAATTGAACCGCCCGTTACGAGGTTGCCGTCGAAGCGCTTCACGCCGAGGCGCTGCGCGTTACTGTCTCGTCCGTTTCGTGAGCTACCTTGGCCTTTTTTGTGTGCCATAAACGCCTCAATCAGTCGCGATGTTGGTGATTCGTACACGGGTTAAATCTCTTCGGTGGCCACGTGTGCGGCGCATGCCTTTCCGACGCTTGTGTCGAAAGACCCGGATCTTCGGGCCCCGGGCGTGCTCGTCCACGATACCAACCACTCGGGCTCCAGCGACAATAGGGCTTCCCGCGACCACTGAACCGTCGTCTTGGCTGACGAGCAGCACTTGGTCGAATATTATTTCGGCTCCGGTGGCAGCACCCAGACGATCGATGTCTATAAGTTGATCTGGTTCCACCCTGAACTGGTGTCCAGCAGTCTGAATAATAGCGAACACTGCTTAACCTTTCCGAAAATTAACGGAGCCAACGGCCAATGACAAACCCCTTCAGCGTACTCCTCAGAGGGTCACTCTGTAAAGGACTGGAGTCCAGTGCCTGATTTTTGAGACAGGCCGCCCTGTGATTATCCTATCTGAACAGCGTTCGCGAGCCTTGGACACTCTGGGTGCTGAAGGCGTTTAACACTGACGGCAGCATCCGGTCCATCAGTTCAAAATAGGATGACAACGCGGGAGTGTTCTGCGACGCGTCGTAGAGGATCTCTTCCCGGTGTTGTTCGGTGTAGACTGTAATTCCTGTTGCCCCGTCGATGAAGATGAACTTCGGACTCAAGACAAAGCCTTCGCGATCACGATATGTGCGAATGGGAACAGTCCGGCGCCTTCCGAATGAGTCATATACCTCGCGCTCACGGGTAACCATACCTGAGCGACTATGCGGTGAAAAATAGATGGTTCCGGTAAGGATTAACGGGTCTTGGTACTCCTCGCCGAGGTCTCGCCAGTATCCTATGTTCGCGAAGATTGTTTCATAGCTTTCCAAGGTCTCTTCGGTCATTCCATCGATGAGCCCGGTGAGGTCATCGTCGTTGGTTCCATCGGGTGCCCCCCCCCTTTGGGTGGGGTTGTCCTGCAGAGATGCGGAACCACGCTCAGAACTTTCGAATTGGTCGGTGGCGATATCAAGTAACGGTAGGACGTCTGAATCGATCACTTGGAGCTCGGAGTTTCGCCTGAGTTGGCTACGGAGTAGCCGTGCTGTTTCTTGATTGGCGTTGACCTCGTTGGTTCCACCAGACACGAATCCAGCGATTAGGACCCGCTGAAACTTGGAGATGTCTAGTTTTGGTGTCAACGGTGTCTCAATGGCGACGTCGTAGAGTGGAGTGGTGCAGCCGACTAGTAATGCGACGCATCCGGAATTAACGAGAATTTTGGTTAACACGGTCGTAGGCCTCCAGGAAAAGATCGTAGTTCTGCTCAATTCCGAGGTGGTTTGGCTCTAGGTCGAGCGCGTTTTCATAAGCTTCAAGGGCTTCTTCGAGTTGCCCCTCCTGTTCCAGGGCTATTGCGAGGTTATTCCAGGCAGCAGCATAGGTGGGGTCAAGGTCTATAGCCCGATACCATCGGTAGATAGCCTCTTTCCAAAGGCCACGACGAGCTACCTCGATACCGAAGTCGACTTGGTCACGCGCATCAGACCGTTCATCGGCGCGCACTACCCCAGTGCCGACGAATAAAAGAAGCGCTAAGATCCACGATATGGGCTGCAGCATACTCTCCAGCCACTATAGTCATTCGCCCCGTAGAGATGCAACTAGATCTCATGGTTGGTTAGGCTTCGGCGTACGAAGCCGCTTCTTGAGTTCGGCTCCTAGTGAAGATCATCCGATTTGAACCGACCGATGTGCGGATTAGGGCATATTACCAAGAGGACGCTATGCCCTGGGCCGATGGCTCGAGTGGGCTTCCACTTGATGACCGTTAGCGAAGTTGTCCCAAGTGGTTTTCATAGAGACCTGTTGACATCGTAGTCAGGCTCAGCCTTCCCCGCTCAGGCCAAGGCCCGGGGAATTAGCGAGTGGGAGCTGCTGGCTAGGAGGTCTCTTGCCTTATTGGGTCTAGCGCTGGAGCAAAGATTGCCGATAATACTGACGATATCTTGGGAGAGACTCAGTTGTGGGACGAGTAGGCTCGTGGACTACACTGAATCCGGCTAGGCTGTCAGCACTAGCCGAAGGTGGTAGGGTAAGTTGTGAGGCCTGCGCACCTGCAGAGCTGTAGAGTAGGGTAAGGAATATGCCAAAGGCTCTTGTGGTCGTGGAATCGCCGTCCAAGGCGAAGACCATCAACAAATACCTCGGCAAGGACTTCAAGGTAGTGGCTTCCCGTGGTCATGTCCGAGATCTGCCCAAAAGCGATCTTAGTGTTGAAATCAGTGAGGACAAGGCTGTATTTAAGCCGATCTATAAGTCAATTAAAGATAAGCAGAAGGTGATCCAAGAGCTGAAAGCGGCCGCCAAGGGCGTTGACCAACTCTATGTGGCGACAGACCCTGATCGTGAAGGTGAAGCTATTGGATGGCATATAGCGTCCCTGCTCGGTGATACTGTCCAGAAAGTCGGCAGACTTCTGTTCAACGAGATCACGAAGAAGGCAGTGCTCGCCGCATTGGAAGAGGAGCGTGAGATCGACCGGCGGATGGTTGATGCGCAGCAGGCGAGGCGAGTGCTAGACCGGATAGTGGGCTACCAGATAAGCCCCCTCCTGTGGAAGAAAGCCGGACCCAAACTGAGCGCAGGGCGGGTTCAGTCGGTCGCTCTCAAGCTCGTTTGTGACCGAGAGGGTGAAATCGACCGGTTTCAGGCCGAGGAGTACTGGCACATCTTCGGAAGGCTGGCTGGGAACCTCCCCCCGGAATTTTCAGCCAAGGTGAATAAAAAGGGCAAGCACGCCCTCAAGATTGCGAACGAAGGTGAGGCCAAGGCCGTTGTCTCAGACCTTGAGCAGGCCCAGTTTCTTGTGAGCTCTGTGACGACCAAGGAGAGCTCGAAGAAAGCGCCACCTCCGTTCATTACGAGCAAGCTACAGCAGACCGCGCGGTTTCCCGTTAAGAAAACAATGGAAATTGCCCAGAAGCTGTATGAGGGCATCGAACTGCCTGGTGAAGGTATGGTTGGTCTCATCACCTACATGCGAACCGATTCAACACGGGTCTCTGAAGAGGCGATAGCAGATGTCCGCACCCATATCGGTCAGTTGCATGGTGGAGAGTTTCTGCCGGAGAAGCCTTACTATTTCAAGACTAAAGCTGGTGCTCAGGACGCCCACGAGGCTATCCGTCCCACAAGCATGCAGTACACCCCGGAGGTGGTCCGGGCACATTTGACAAAGGACCAGCACTCGCTCTATCGACTGATCTGGAATCGATTTGTGGCCTCGCAGATGGTGCCAGCGCGTTTTGATGATACGTCGCTCGTGGTTGAAGCCGGGGACTATACACTGCAGACAAAGGGGTCCGTGCAGACCTTCGCCGGCTGGCTCGTGCTCTATCAGGCTGAGAGCCCTAGTGGCGTCGCAGGGGAGGTTTCGTCTGAAAGCGAAGGTGCTGCTGAGTCCGGTGAGAGCGGCAGTGATACTGCGCTCCTGCCGAAGTTGGTGGTTGGTGAACCGTTACAGCTTCTGAAGCTTGATTCTCAGCAAAAATTTACCCAGCCTCCAGCTCGATTTAGCGAAGCTACCCTAGTGAAAAAGCTTGAGGACGAGGGTATCGGGCGACCCAGTACCTACGCCCAGATCATCAGCAATCTCCAGACACGAAATTACACCACGAAGGTGGAAAAGCGATTTCAACCTACCCAACTCGGGAGAACTGTCCAGTGGATGGTGGAAGCCTGTTTTCAGGACTTTGTTGCCGTGGATTACACGAGAGGACTGGAAGAACAACTCGACAAGGTTGAGGGAGGCAACGACGATTGGCAGACCATGCTCCAGGGTTTTTACGGGAAATTCAGTCAGGCCCTGGGGGCCGCTGAGGAAAAAATGCCCTTCCTCAAGGCGGGAATTCCGATTGACGAGATTCCATGGCTGACCAACCTGTCGAGAGAGTGTAAGTGTTCGGGTGGACAAGACAAGTGTACTCACGGGGAGGTGTGCGACAAGCCGATCCTCCTCAAGATGGGCAAGTATGGTCCATTTCTAGCGTGCAGTGACTATCCAGCTTGTAAGTATACCGGCGAGGTCGGGGGGCCGGAGCCCGAAGAAACAGAGCCTTGTGAGAAGTGCGGAAAGCCCATGGTGCTCAAGCAAGGTAAATTTGGTCCATTTTGGGCCTGTTCTGGGTACCCAGATTGTAAGAACACCTTTCCAATCAATGGAAAACCAGACCAGATACTTGAGGAAACATGTCCCAAGTGCGACTCTAATCTCGTGTTGAAGCAGGGAAAATTTGGTGAGTTCACATCCTGCAGCAATTATCCCGACTGTAAATACATTAAATTGAAACCGACCGGGGTGTTGTGTCCTAAGGATGGAGGGGATATCGTCGAGCGCAAGTCAAAGAGGGGGAAACCCTTTTACGGTTGTAACAATTATCCTAAGTGTGACTTCGTTCTCTGGAACCGTCCGCTGGCTGAACCATGTCCGTCCTGTGGTGCTCCGTTTGTGGTGGAGAAAATTACCAAGAAGTGGGGGCATCAGGTGCTGTGCAATAGTGAGGATTGTGACTATGAGCGCATAGAGGAGGGGGGGCGGCCTGATAGGTAGAGGTCGCGTGGCAGGTTCGACCTATCCAGTGAGTTCCGGTAGGAGTCTCAAATCTCTTTCATGGAAAAACACCTACGTGGCTTTCTCGAGTATTTACAGCTAAACCGCAATCTGTCGGATCGTACTATCCGTGCCTACCGGAGCGATATAAGTCAATTTTTAAGGTTTCTAGAGTCGTACACTGGGATTGCAATCGCACAGATCAAGCCTCGTGCAATTGATCATTTTGCTGTGCGAGCATTCATGGGTGAGCTCTACGAACGGGGGCTAGCGAGGTCGTCATCAGCTCGTAGACTGGCAGCCATCCGGTCGTTTGGCCGCTATTTGAAGCGTGAGCATCACATCGATAGAGAACCCGGGTCCCTTGTGGCGACCCCCAAGCAGGATCGGAAGATTCCAGCTCGTTTGGATGTACCGGAGGTTGAGCGTTTGCTCGGCGGTCCAGATACAGAAACATCGCTCGGCCGACGGGACCGTGGAATACTTGAACTCCTTTATGCTTCTGGATTGCGGCTAAGTGAGCTGGTTGGCCTAGACTTGCAGGATGTCAATTTAAGTAGCCGGCTTGTTCGTGTGCTGGGTAAAGGTGGCAAGGAACGTATTGTACCCTTTAACAGGAGCACGGCGATCGCCTTGAAGGCCTACATGGGCGATAGAGAAGCGCTAGTTCGTCAGAGAACGGTCGGTCTCTTGGATGATAAAGGAAGGCCAGTAACGCCTTTGTTTCTGAACTATAAGGGCGGGCGCCTTTCAGCAAGAAGTGTTGATCGGCTTGTAAGACGCTATGTGGCGATGACAAGTGCTCGCTACGGTGTAAGTCCGCACGCGTTGCGGCATTCGTTTGCCACCCACCTGTTGGAGAGAGGGGCTGACCTACGTTCTATCCAGGAACTACTTGGCCATGCCCGCGTGAGCACCACCGAGCGCTATACGCACGTGAGTTCAGGTCAGTTAATGTCTCTCTACAAGAAATCCCACCCACGAGCCTAGCAACCTGAGGCTTTGCGGCAATCACGTGATTCGGATGACACCCTTTGCACTGCTGTGAATCTCGAGGCTAGTGTTCCGTATTGTCCTAGATAGCCCAATTTTTGTTAACTCTGGTCAGAGTCTTCGTCGACTTGTTGCAGAGCCTCCCACTGTCCCATGAGGTTTCCCACTTCCCACATCAGATCCTGATGTTGGTCAATGATTGGGCTGGCGGACTCTCTGTCATCGTAAAACCCAGGCGCAGCCATGGTTTCCTCGATCTGTTTGATTTCGTGCTCGCGGTCAGCGATTCGGTGCTCTAGCTCGATAACGCGCTTCTCCCTGGCTGCGCGCTCTCGCTTGAGCCGGCGGTCTTGCTGCGTTTGTTCACGCCGTTTCTGGCGAGATTCACTAGCCTTCGAATGAGAGGATGATGGTGTAGTCGCTTTACGTTCACCTGTTGACCCCCCCGTAGCGTTTGGAGCGCTGTTTTTACTTGATTCGCGCTGTGTTTTGCTCCAACGAAATTCGTTATAGGTTCCGGGATATCTGGTGGTGGTGCCGTGCCCTACTTCTACGATTGTGGTTGCTAGTCGCTCAACGAAATATCGATCGTGCGAGACGAAGACGAGAGAGCCTCCAAAGTCGATCAGGGCATCAAGGAGGACGTTGGTGGAATCGATGTCAAGGTGGTTTGTGGGTTCATCGAGTAGAAGCGTGTTTGCTGGGCGCAGTAGCATCCGAGCTACTGCAAGGCGAGTGCGTTCACCGCCCGATAGGACTCGGACTGGCTTGTAGACATCGTCACCTGAGAACAAGAAGCCGCCGAGGATGTTTCGTACAGCTGGTAACATCGCGGTCGGGGATCCGCTGCCGAGAGTATCGTACACGTTGAGAGTCTGGTCTAGCCGGGTCGCCTCATCTTGGGCGAAGTACTGAGCGACTAGATTGTGTCCTTCGATACGGGCACCTCGGTCAGGAGGTTCCGACCCAGCGAGCATTCGCATTAGCGTGGATTTCCCGGCGCCGTTCGGTCCAACCAGTGCAATCCGGTCACCACGAACAACTTGGAAGTCCACCTTGTCTAAGACTGCGGTCGAGCCGTAGGTCTTCTCTATAGCCTGCAGTTCCAGGGGCACTCGTCCGCTCTTGGGACAGTCTGGAAACGAGAAATGGACACGTTTCCGAATGGGAGGTACCTCAATTGGGACTATTTTTTCAAGCATTTTCACCCGGCTTTGCACCTGGGCGGCTTTGGTGGCTTTGTATCGAAACCGACTGATAAAACTCTGAATTTTGGCGATCTCCTCGTCCTGTCGTTTCTTCTGTTCCTGTAGCGCCGCTAGGCGTGCATCTCGCTCTGCCAGGTAATCTGTGTAGGAACCAACGTAAGGTGTCAGCGTGCGTCGCTCGACTTCGATGATGCGTGTTACAACACGATCCAGAAAATATCGATCGTGCGACACGAGAATTAGCGCGTGGGGATAATCGGCCAGATAATCTTCCAGCCAGTTTCGTGCCTCAAGGTCAAGATGGTTGGTCGGTTCGTCAAGTAGGAGCACATGCGGGCGGCGCAGAATGAGTTTTGCAAGAGCAATGCGCATCTGCCAGCCGCCTGAGAATGTGTCGGTCGATTTCTTAAGGTCGCTGTCGGTGAACCCGAGTCCCTTGAGCACGTTGTTGACTTGCAGGTCGATCGTGTAGCCTCCCCGGTCTCTGAACTGGTGCTGAAGTTCGCTGTATTGCTCAAGGATGGTTTCTTGCTCAGTCTGTGCAAGTTTAGGGTCCGCGAGCTTGTTCTCAAGGTCCTCCATGCTCTGTTGAATGTCGAGCAGTGGTTTGTACGCGGTTTTGACTTCGTTAGCGAGTGAATGTCCGGCATGTTTGATTCCGTCTTGGGGAAGATAGCCCACCGTCAGACCGGTCCGTCTAGTGATGAGGCCTGTATCCGGTTCGTCCAGACCGGCTAACATGCGAAGGAAGGTTGTCTTTCCTGTACCGTTTGGGCCGCACAGTCCTACCCGGTCACCTTCGGCGATCTGCCAAGTGACATTTTCAAACAAGTTGCGTTCGCCGAAACCTTTGGTCAGCGAAGAGAGTTGGAGCATTTGAGGGAAAGGAATTCGAATTGACTTGCTGAGTGCCCCTTTTTGAATGGGGATGCTTTGGAAAAACTAGGACAGCCTAGCTTACGCTGTAGTTTAGTCTGAACTGCTACGTATCCGTAAAGTACTCGATTAATCATCAAGATACACCAGCCTGCATTGGCGCTCGTAATCGAGCGACAAGGTCGTTGTCAAATTCGTCCGGTCTTCCAGTTACATGGGTGCCGGCAGCGTGCTTATCTAGTCCAGTAGGCCTATGGTGGGACTGTGGTGGCTGTTAAGCTATGGCCTGCTATAGATTTGAGACCCTATCCAGCTTGTGATTCTTTCAGGCATCGGTGAGTTTGGTTTTGGGAACAAGGTAGGTTGAGGTGCTTCCGGTTCTTCGGGAACCAGTCTCGCTGTGTCGCCTCGACTCCAGTCCATCTTAATCATTATGGCTATAGTGCGGTGGGACGGCATTTTCTGTGTCATCTTGTTTGAATAGAGGTGCTCTGAAGAACTCTTGCAAACTATTCATTGATTGCGCACGTCTAATAGATATTGAGCGGGAATTGTTCCATGTAATGCGAGGTCAGGTCCGTTGACAAGCAGTGGTTATACTTGGCGTATCATGGGCGAAACTTCAACTGTCTCTGTTCGTATGAAGAGAACTGACGAAGAGCTTGTTGCCCTTGCGACAGCTGGTGATCCCGAGAGCTTCAATCAACTTGTTGGACGTTGGGAACATCGAATCTTTGCTCTCGCCTACCGAGTGATTGGGCGAGAGGAGGATGCTAAGGATGTTTGCCAGGAAACGTTTCTTCGAGCTTTTCGAGGGATTAAGAAATTCGAAGGCAAGGCTAAGTTTTCGTCTTGGCTTTACCGGATCGCTCTAAATCTTTGTCGTGACTGGCTCCGGCGAGACCGAAGATCTGCGGTAATAGTTTCGCTCGAGAATGAAGAACAGGCCGATGCATGCCTGTTTGATGACAAATCAGAAAACGCGGAGCGGCATGTTGTTCGCCGAGACATGCAACGAGTGCTTGGGCAGGCTATGTCGCTACTAACTGAAGATCAGCGAGCGACGATCGTGTTGAAGGAATTCCATGGGTTAACCTTCCAGGCAATTGCCGACCTTCAGGGATGTCCACTGAGCACGGTAAAGACCCGCTTGTATCAGGGTCTGATCATCATGCGTCGTAAACTTGAGAAAGAGGGTGTCGCTAATCCTTTGTTGGGAGTAGGACAACCAAAGGCTGCTGGTGCTAAGTCTGGGACGATGAACAAAAGCCAATGACCGAGACAAGAGATTGTATCGAAAAGGATGATTTGGTGGCCTACCTCTATGGGGAGGTTGATCTCAGAGTGCGTCATCGGGTTGATGCTCACTTACGCGGGTGCGTGAGTTGTGCGGAAGACGTTCGATCGCTAGAAGCTGTCCGCGGGGTTCTTGGTGAGTGGGTGCCACCTGATACTCACCTCGGATTCTCTGTGAGCGAAACAGTGGGTATTGGTGGTGGGGTAAAGAATCTGTTGAACCATGTGTTGCACTCTCCTTCTTGGGGAGTTGCGGCGGTGGTTGCTCTTTGTTTTGTTGCGGCTTTAGCTGTCACAAGACCGGAGATTTACTTTGGATCCGACTGGATGCTGGTGCGCTTTGGAACACCCCAGTCTGGTAGCTCCCATTCTGTAGAGGCTGACCCCTTGCCTTCTCAATTTGACCTCGAGTCTACTCCGGTAGGCGGTGTTACAGAAGCTCGAGAGTGGGTACAACGCGTCCATGAACTGATCGAGGAAAGTGAGGAGCGACAAGCCCGTGCGTTATCAGACCGTGTGCAGGAAGTAGAACAGCGCCTCGAAGAGCATGGGCAAGCAGTTCTGAGGGGGATGGAACGTCGGTTTCGTGAAGTCGATCCAGAAGAGGCGGCGCTTGCTAGGCAGCAGCTGCTTGATTACAGACGAAGCTGGTTACGCCTTGGCGATGCTGGTTCGATTCAAGAGAGATCGGGAGATTTGAATCGTGTGTCAGTTAGAGGTAGATGAAGCTCACTTTGGCCTAGTTCACGCAAGGTCGGTAGGTTTCTAGGCTACAATCAGCGGATGGGTTTCTTGTGTCGGTTCGGTGTATTCGTCATCGCATTGTCTATAGCTGGGTGTGCTGCTCCCCTTGATGTGGAATCAGCCTTGCAGCTGAACCAGGTGTCCAGCGGATGGTTTGACGCGGGTCTAGACCCCCTCGGTAGAAACAAGCTTGTTCCAACGGTCTCTTTTCGGCTTGAAAATTTGAGTGAGAATGAGACCGGGTCCATGCAGCTTCTGGGCAAGTTTCTCCGACAAGATGAGGAAGAGGAGTGGGGTAGCAAGTTTATACGTGTGGCTGGGACTGAAGGTATCGAAGCGGGACAGCGCACCGCCTTGATGCGACTTGAATCCCCACGTGGGTACACCGGTGAGCAGCCACGGGCCGAGATGCTCTCCCATAGTGATTTTGTCGACGTTACCATTGAGTTGTATGTTAAGCATCGTGCCGAGGACTGGACCTACTTGGACTCGGTCGACGTTGATCGGCGACTCCTTACTCAATAGTGCCAGACCCTCTGCGAACGTCTTGGACCGGTGCAAGCCTAGTTCGTCGGCTAGGCCCGTTTGACGGCGCCGCAGTTGTCATTTCCAATGTCATCGGTGGAGGCATTTTTTTCCTGCCGTCCTTGGTGGCTCAATCAATTAACCAGCCTTGGTGGATGTTAGGTGCTTGGGGTGCAGGGGGCCTGCTGGCATTTTCAGGAGCAATGGCTTATGCCGAGCTCGCCGCTTTTCGGCCGCGCTCGGGGGGTGAGTATGTTTACCTCCGTGAAGCTTTTGGTCCAATGGCTGCTTTTCTGACGGGCTGGACTTCCTTCGTCGCAGGGTTTAGTGGAGCCATTGCTGTGAGCGCGGTTGCACTGGCCAGCTATTTGGGTAGCTTCTTGCCCTTTGTCGACGGCTCTCAATCTTTGGTGGCGGTTTCCGAAGGCTTGTTCACCCTAAGTGTGTCGCCGCAAGTGATTCTCGCGCTAATGACCATTTGGGGTTTGACGGCCGTTCATGTTGTGGGCCTGGGAACTGGTCGATTCGTGCAGAATCTGCTCGCAGGAGCAAAGGTCGCATTGTTGGTGGCGTTTGTAGGCATGGGTTTTGCGGTGGGAGAGGGCTCGTGGACCCATTTTGGCGTGGGTGTGGGGCGGGTGTCCGGGTCAGGGTGGGCCCTAGCTCTATTACCGGTCATGTTTGCCTACTCTGGGTGGAACGCGGCGGCTTATTTGGCCGAAGAACTCAAGGACCCGGGTCGAAATGTTCCGCTGGCTTTAGGCTTAGGGACGGCTACGGTGACAGTCATTTACCTAATGCTAAACCTCCTATATATATACGCATTACCGATTTCTGAGCTTGCGGTGGTCAATGAAAATGTCGCTTACGCAGTTAGTGAACGCTTATTCGGTTCAGCGATCGCGTTGCCTATCGCAGGGGCATCGATAATTATGATCGCTGCAAGTATTAGCGCGATGGTGTTTGCTGGGCCACGAGTCTACTTTGCGATGGCCCAGGACGGCCTGTTTTTTGTGCAGGCGTCCAGGATTCACCCTGTGTTTCGCACCCCAGCGACTGCGATAATCGCTCAGAGTCTGTGGGCTAGTATACTTGTGCTCACGGGGACCTTTGAGCAGTTGGTCGCTTTTACGGCCTTCGCAGTTGTGCTCTTTGCTGGTGTTGCTGTGGGAGCACTATTTGTCTTACGTGCTCGGAACCCGACTGCAGAACGTCCGTTCAAGGCCTGGGGTTATCCGTTTGCGCCGTTTTTGTTCATAGTGGTGAGCATGGCGATGGTTGCCAATTCCATCTGGAGGAGTCCCGTTATCTCGGTGGCGGGTTTGGTGGTTATCGCTGCGGGAATACCAATTTATTTTTTCATGCGGCGTGTGAGGTAGCCGTCATGGTGGTGATTCCTTGATGTTCAGCGTGGCATATTATTGGTCGAACCTTGACCTTGGAACTCACACAAGGAGCAGCGGGATTTTCGACCAGTGGACGGTTTCGGCAAATGATTGAAAGTAGGAGTACTACCATATTGGCGGTTCGCCACCGAGGTCAGGCCGTGATGGCTGGCGATGGGCAGGTAACTTTTGGCGATACTGTTGTCAAACAGGGCGCACGCAAAATTCGCCGCCTTTACGACGATCGGATCTTGGCAGGATTTGCGGGTTCGGCTGCTGACTCATTCGCGCTGTTTTCTCGATTCGAGTCGAAGCTTGAGGAATATCGTGGCAATCTTGAGCGTTCTGCGGTTGAGTTGGCCAAGGATTGGCGAACCGATCGCCTGTTGAGGCGCTTGGAGGCTATGCTTGTCGTACTGGATGCCGATTCAATGTTTCTGCTTTCAGGGAACGGCGACCTCATTGAGCCAGATGAAGGCATTGTCGCGATCGGCTCAGGGGGGGCGTACGCCTTGGCTGCAGCCAAGGGATTGGTGCAGCACACTGAATTCGAAGCAGCTGATATCGCGAAACACGCGATGGAGATTGCCGCGTCTATTTGCATTTATACGAACTCCAGTGTCACGATTGAAAAATTGTAGAAGTTTGCTAGTGTTCTTTCTGGTTTTGGCGAGCCAGGTAAGCTGACGTTTGCTT
>CEUS01218093.1_pt1 | contig 29536 bp, 34 predicted proteins | sample 427031 | NCBI WGS metagenome assembly CEUS01 (sample SAMEA2622837, study PRJEB7988) | marine metagenome | biome: marine biome (ENVO:00000447); feature: marine epipelagic mixed layer (ENVO:xxxxxxxxx); material: "saline water (ENVO:00002010), including plankton (ENVO:xxxxxxxx)" | depth 140 m | reverse complement strand
GGCGGGTGCTTCGGGATGATGGGACGTTGTGGCTGAATATCGGGGACTCCTACGCCGGCAGCGGGAAGGGACGTATGGGCAACGGGGAGCCGCACCCAGCCACGATGACGGGGAAGCAGGGGACGTCGCAGGGGTCGTGGGAGGGCACCATCCCCGACGTGGAGACCCCGGGCCTCAAGCCCAAAGACCTCTGTCTCATCCCTGAGAGGCTGGCGATTGCGCTTCAGGACGACGGCTGGTGGATACGCTCCCGCATCGCGTGGTGCAAGAAGTCCAGTATGCCCGAGAGCGTCACAGATAGACCTACGTCGGCGTGGGAGCACATATGGCTCTTGACGAAGAGTGCGAGGTACTACTACGACGCGGAGGCGGTGAGACAACCCCACAAGCAGGGCAACGATTACGCGAGGAAGCCGAACAGTGGAGAGGTGTATGGGGATTACAATGACCCCGACACAACAATGGCAAACCACCCCATCGGTGCCAACCTCCGCAACTACTGGGTGCTTGGACCCGAGCCATACCCTGACGCCCACTTCGCTACCTTCCCTACAGAGATACCCCGGAGGTGCATAAAGGCAGGAACCAGCCAGAAGGGGGCCTGTAGTGAGTGTGGGGCACCGTGGGAGAGGGTGGTAGACAAAGCCGAGGGAAGGGTTGATAGGCCGAACCACCCACACGATCCCGGCAGACCCGATGGTATGACCTTGTGTGGAGGCAGACTTATCCCCGGCGCGTCTACCACCACAGGATGGCAACCCACATGTGACCACGATGCTCCCACAGTCCCCTGCACGGTGCTTGACCCCTTCCTCGGATCAGGCACGACAGCCGCCGTAGCACAGGAACTTGACAGGGAGTGGGTGGGCATAGAACTCAACCCCGAATACGCCGCCCTCGCAGAGAAGCGCATCAACGCTGTCGGGGCATCACAAATAGGGCTGGCGATATGACGTTCGGAAGCCTCTTCGCTGGCATCGGCGGTATCGACCTGGGTCTTGAGAGGGCGGGTATGGAGTGTAAGTGGCAGGTAGAGATAGACCCGCGGTGCCGACAGGTGCTGGCGAAACATTGGCCTAACGTAAGGAGATACGAAGATGTCACAAAAGCCCACGGCTTATTGGCCCACGCCGAGAACCAGGGGATTGTTAGGGGGATCGGGGAGCCGACAAATGATGGAAGCGAAGGTGCAGAATGGAGAATTATCGAAGGACGAGGCAGAACAAATGATGGGAACAGCGGTTCGATATGCCACACCGCAAGCGCGGGATCACAGAACAGGAATGGATGCACCGAATGCCTGGAGCCAGTTGACCTTATTGCCGGAGGATTCCCATGCCAGGATGTCTCAGTCGCAGGGCAACGCGCAGGTATCCAAGACGGCACCCGGTCAGGACTCTGGTCAGAGTTTCACCGAATCATTTGCGAGTTACGACCGCGATACGTCTTCGTGGAGAACGTCCCAGGCCTCCTTGCTAACGGGATGGGAAGAGTTCTCGGAGACTTGGCCGAAAGCGGGTACGATGCGGAGTGGGAGGTGCTATCGGCGGCAGATGTCGGCGCACCGCACCTACGTAAACGAGTCTTCATCACCGCATATAACCGAATTTCCGACGCCAGCGGCGACGAGTTACGGGTCGTCAGGGAACGAGGGGGGCGGGAACACACTATCAGCCCATCGTCCATCTCTGGAAACGATGGCGAGGAAGAACAAGTGGCCGACGCCAACTGTTCGACAGGGCGGGTATATCGGCGGTCGGATTCGGGACGGGAAAATCTCGAGGGATACGCTGGATGTAGCGGTACAGCATACGGACAACAAAGAGAAAACTGGTGGACAACTGAACCCGACGTGGGTCGAGTGGCTCATGGGGTTCCCTCTCGGATACACAGACTTAAAGCCCTCGGCAACGCCGTCGTCCCACAATGCGTCGAATACGTAGGACGCAGGATCATGGAGTCACAAGCAGAGCTGGCGATATGACGTTCACGATACGGTGCTGTTGTTTTGGGGCCTCGCTTTGAAGCGACCGTGATCAAATGAAATTAACAATGAAGATGGACTGTGCCGAGATCCGCAGCGTGCTGGGCGATTACCTGCGGTCGGTGCTCGGTGACGGGTGGACCGTCGAGGGCATAGAGTTGGTTCGACGCAAGAGTGGCGACTTCGAGGCAGAGGTCGGCGTAGTCAAGGGGCCGAAGCAAATAATACTGCATCCGCAAGCCGACCAGACCGAAGTTGGTCAAAGCCGGAAGCACGAACTTGAGGCGCTCATCCAGCAGAGGGACCGAGAGAAGAAGGGCTGATGGTCCAATGACGTTCGCGATACCAGGAGATCCACTCGGTGCCCCCTAAAAAAACCAGGAACAAGTCGGAGCGCGAGGCCCACCTGAACCTCGTGGCCCAGGGCATACGTGACGGCAAGACGATGCGCCAGCAGATGAGGGAACTGGACAGGTCGATGTACGCCATCCAGTATGATCGGGCGCAGTTGAAAATGCGATGGGCAAAGGAGAACAATCAGCACATCCAGATGGAGAAGTTTGACCAACTCGAAAAGCTCAACCGGATCGAAGAGGAAGCGTGGGAGGCGTGGGACCGTAGCGTGGGCGAAACGGTAAAACAAACGCGACGTGTGACCCAAAAGGCAGGCGCACAGACGCAGATCGTATCAGAGGAAACAGTCACGTTGGCTGGCGACCCAAGGTTCCTGGAGCAGGTGAACAAGGTCGTGGTGCAGCGCAGGGCCATCCTCGGGTTGGACGCACCGAAGGAGGTTAACGTTGAATCAAACAATACCACTGTCAACGTTGAAGCCAACGTCGCCCTCGGAATACAACAGGCTGCTCGATTCCTTGCAGACGCTCTCGGGCGAGATCCAATTGGAGACGCTGCGGTGGTTGTGCCGGAACGACCTGTTCTTCCTCCTGGTCTACGGATGCAAGAGGGAGGACGCGAACAGGCAGTGGATTCTGGACAGGTGCAGGGAGGTGGAGCAGAGTCCGAACGGCCATCTGGATCTGTGGGCGAGGGAGCATTACAAGAGCACGATCATCACGTTCGCCCTGACGATACAGGACGTGCTGAACGACCCGGAACTAACGGTGTGCATTCTGAGTTACAACCGCCCGACAGCAAAGGCATTCCTCCGCCAGATCAAGGAAGAACTGGAGAACAATGAATACCTCCGGGCGTGGTTTCCCGACATCCTGTATGCCAACCCTCGCACCGAGTCTCCGAAGTGGAGCGAGAACGAAGGGCTTGTCGTTCGCCGTGACAGCAACCCACGGGAAGCAACGGTTGAAGCCTACGGGCTGGTGGACGGTATGCCGACTGGAAGACACTACGGCATCTTGGTCTACGATGACGTGGTCACGGAGCACAGCGTCTCCACTGCCGACCAAGTGCGTAAGACCACGGAGCGGTGGGAACTGTCGATCAACCTCGGCAGCGACGGCGGCGTAAAGCGGTATATTGGAACACGCTATGACGACATGGACACTTACAACACGATGCTTTCCAGAGGCGTTGCTGCCCCTCGGATCTATCCCGCTACAGACAACGGCCAGATTTCCGGAGCACCAGTCCTGCTGTCAAGCGCGTACCTGGCAGAGAAGCGACTCAACATGTCCGAGTATATCTTCTCCTGCCAGATGCTACTCGACCCGATCGTAACCGACAATGCATTCTTCGACATCAATCAGATCCATCGTTGCGAACGGAACGAGATCCCTAAAAGTCTTACCATCTATGCCGCTTCTGATTATGCAATCACGGACAGCGCCGGAGACTGGACAGTCCACATCGTGGTCGGCGTCGATGGGAACCAGGAGCTATGGGTGCTTGACCTCTGGCGTGACCAAAGCCAGTCCGACGTGTGGATTGAATCAGCCATAGACTTGATGAAGCTTTACAGGCCCGTGCGATGGTTCGAAGAGAACAGTGTGATCAATAAATCGGTCGGCCCATTCCTCGTGCGTAGAATGCGAGAGCGCGGAGCTTTTATTCCCCGGACGCCCGTTGCCGTCGCTGCCAATAAGGCCGCGAGAGCGCGATCTATACAGGGGCGGATACAGATGGGAATGCTCCACGTTCCATCCGATGCCGACTGGGCTGATGACTTCATCCTGGAACTGCGAAGGTTCCCGAACACCAGTGTTGACGATCAGGTCGATGCTGTGGCCTTTCTCGGTATGGGACTTGAGCAGATCTATGGACCTATGGTTGTTGAAGAAGTCAACAGGCCAGACCCCGTTGCTTCTGCCGAGTCGATCCTTGAAAGTCTACGGCAGGGCATACGTGAGCGGAGTCTGAGGTGACGAGCCAGTCCGTTGATTATATCCACACGGCCCGGTGCCTCCCCGAGGGGCATCGCTTCCGCTTGCGCTATGGCGTTTCCGGTCCCTGCGTCAACCTTGGCCCCGAAGGCAAGTGGACTGTTCGCTGTCCTGAGTGCAACACGGACGGATGGAAAGTCAGCACCATGCACCGTGAATGCATAACGGGATATGAAGTCGGTCCAGGGGTTCGAGTCCTTGCGGAGCCGCTGGAATCGAAAGCAGCCAAGAGTCGGAGGGCTGCGCGTCCTGACGGTTTGCAAACTCGCAAGGCCACGCGTAAAGGCGCACGGATACCAGAGAAGGAGTTCGTTGAGCTTATACGCAACCGCTTCGGAGATGCTGCGGTTCAGGAATATCAAGCGCAGGTATGGAATTAGGGGGAACGATGAAGCAGGAAGAGATCACCAAGTGGCGCAGCACCATCGAGAACTGCGAGAAGTGGATGCGCCCAAAGCACAAGCGCTGGGAAGAACTTCTGAAGCTCTACAACCTGGAGTTGAAAGTGGGCGGTATGGCCGACGAGTTCGTGCAGCGCATTTCTCGATTCTATCCGATGACCCGGAGACTGATCGCATCGGTTTCATTCAACTACCCACGCGCATTTCTAAGCGTTGACGAAGAGCCGTTTGAACATGGGGCAGAAGTCTTGGAGCGGTTCGGCAACGAATCACTGGAGGCGATGAAGGCCAAGCCCGAAGTACAGCAGTGCATCTTCGATGCGCTTTATTGCTTCCGGGGGTTCTTGAAGATCGGATTTAATACGGCGGGCAAGGAGTCCGAGGCCCCCTATGTAACATCGGACTCCCTGGCAAACGACTTCCCGTTCGTCAAGCGGATCAATCCTTTTAACGTGTTCGTGGACCCTTTGTGCCCTCCCAATGATTTCAGCGCGGCCCAATATGTCATAGAGCGCATGCTTGTCCCGCTGGAGTTCGTTAAGGCAGATCCGCGGTTCAGCAAATTCAAGCGGCAGTTTAAGGCTCTCGGTGGATCAGACCCAGCCATTACCGATATGCTGACCGACATACATAATGGGCTGATTGAATCAAACGTGGAAGAGGATGCAATCAAGGAAGCGAAGCGCCTCTCGCAGATGGTATGCCTCCACGAAATCCACGACCGCATTCATCGCAAGCGCATTGTGTTTGCCAACGACATCGAAGATCCGGTGGAAGATATACAACACCCCTTCGCCGAGGTCGAAGCTCAGACCGCATCCGATCCACTGACCGGCCAAGAGCTACTGACAGGCGAATTTAAAAAGGGCGAAGGCTTTATCATCGAAGGCGGATTCCCGTACTACAGCCTCGCCTTTGATGCCTGCGACAGGTTCTACGGACTGCCGATGATGGAGTACGTAAAAGACCCGCAGCAGATCATCGTCGATTCTATGTCGCGTCGCATCGACCTTCTTAAAAAGCACGATCGGATTACATTGGGAAGCAAGGCCGAGAAAGCAAACAACGCCCAACTTCCCACCACGCTTCGCGACCTTGACGATGGTGACGTGCTCTACGTGGATGATGTAGGGTCCGCGTTCCGCGAGTTGCAGTGGGGCAGCGTGCCGAATGACCAGTATCAAGTTGAAGCCGACGCACAGCGTTACGAAGCCCACATCATCGAAGTCGCAAGTCGCGATGCGGATACTGCCACCGAGGCTTCGATCTTTGCAACAGAGGCCCAGATCAACCGCGAGTGGCTTCAGGTTTCCGTGCAAGGCTGTTATCAGTGGATCATCACCAACACCTTCAGCATCATCGCTGATGACCGATACACGCCGAACAACCACATGGTAAATACTTCACCAGATGGGGAGTCGCCAAGGCTTACTGCGCTGGAGGGGTGGTGGTTCCGTGGGCGGCGTCGCGTCGAAATTGAGACTGGAAGCATGCAGCCCCTGGTCGAGCAGCTTGAACGTGATGACACGCTGGGCCTGTACGATCGGATCATACAGCTGCCAGAAGTGGACAGGCCCGGAGCCATCAAGATGATGGTCAAGGCGTTCCGGTTTATGGACCCGGAGAAGATCCTCAAAGACGATGCGAATACTGACGCAGCCACGGCAGCGCAGATGGAGCATCAGATCTTGATGTCTACGGGACAGATGCCGCCGCCAGTGCCTGGGCAGGACAACACGACGCACTTCCAGATGCACAACGAGTTCTTGCAGCAAATCGTTCCACAGATCCAGGCCGGGCAGATGCCGGTCACGGTATTCCAAGCCGTTCAAGCGCACAACCAGCAGCACGAGCAACTCGAAACGCAGGCAGGTGGGGCATTAGGCTCCCCGGCAATGGTGTCGATGGATGGCCCCTTCAACCTCCAGGGGCAGGTCCAGTCGAATGCCCAGAAGATCTCGTCAACCATTGAGCAGAATGCCGGGGAGGTGAGATTTTGATGGGCGTGATGCGGCCACCCGCACGCCGTAGAAACAAAAGACCCCAAGCCTCGCACCCTGCCCACCTTGCAGCAGTTGCGGGCCTTGGGTGTATCATCTGCGGTAGACCGGCAGAGTGCCATCACGTTCGGCAGATGTCTGGAATGGGATTGCGTCCTTCAGATCTGGATGCGATCCCGCTATGCCCCGATCACCACCGGACGGGTGGGTATGGAACAGCGGTCCACGCGGGACGCCGAGCATTTGCCAGGAACTTTGGAAGCGAATCCGATCTCCTTAATCAAACCCGACAGCGTCTCATTGGAGATGGCTGAGAAGCAGGAGGAAACCGATGCCACGCCACGACTGGATATGTGAGGACTGCGACGCGGTGGCCGAAAACATTATCCACCGGCTCGGTCACGTACCCGGCCAGATTGGATGTTCTTGTGGCGGCAATATGCATATTCATTTCGGGAGGATACGTGTCAATGGTCACTGGGACGACCAGAGGCACAACAAGATGTACGGGAAAGAGTACCACAACGGCTTCGGCTGCGTCGTTGAATCGTACGAACACAAGCAGCAGCTGCTCAAGGAGCACGACGTCTCCGAGGCGGCTGACCCCGTGGGCGGTAGTCGATCCTGGCGGGACCAGACGCCGGACAATAGGCAGACTGCAAGCCCGGATGTGTCGGGTGCCATCGAGATGACGGAAGAAGAGTACACCGAATTCAAGAAGCAAAACGGTTGACACGTTAAACCAGTTTCCATAATGTTGGAGGTATGTAATGGCAGAAGAACTCGAAGGAACCCCCGCTGCCGCCGAAGGCACACCAGATGCAGGGACCACAAGTTCGGGCGATGCGATATCGCAGGCGTTTGACCCCGAACCGGCACCCCAGCAGACGGACCCGCAATCGGCCGAGGGCACGCCAAAGGAGTTCGATCCGTCCCAGCTTAATGTTCGAACCAGCACAATAGATGACGTTCCCGAGGATCTCCGATCCTACTATGAACCCATCTTCCGGCTGGCACACGAACTCGAAGCAGGGGCGACCAAGCGCGACCAAGATCTCCAAGAGCAACTCCGCACGTCGCGAGAGCTTGAGGATGACTGGCGCAACCGAATCCAGGAGTTGGCAACCGGGCAAGGTGCCGATCCTCGGGTTGAAGATCAGCTTGGCGAGATGACTCCCGAACGTAGGGAGGGCATCGAGATCGTCAACAAGCTCATTTCGCAAGAACTCGGTCCCATCCAGCAGCAGTTGGCAAAGGTCGACCAGATCGCACAGGCGGTCCAGTCGATCCAGCAACACAGCCAGAGCCAGGAAACAAACCGGATCTCCGGCGAAGTTGCTGAAGCCCGAGGAAAGTACGGCGGTGACGTAGACAACTACGGATCGCAGATCTCCGCACTTGTCAATGTCAGCAACCCCGTAACCGGTCAGCCATACACCGTGACCCAAGCTTATGAGCTTGTCTCTGGAAAGGCCGTCGAGAACTCGCAGAACATGCGGGCCAATGACCAGGCCGTCCGGACCCAGATGAAGCAGCAGATCGGAAGCCCGTCCACGACGCCCCCGCCCGTCAATGCTAACCCATTGACTTCTACCGAAGTTCGCTCGGGGATGAGCGAACTTGGTTTTGAGCCGTAGTCATAATGGGCTGCGGCTGGGGAAACGCACATGGCCGCTACATCATCTACAGAAACTTGGGATGCCGCCTGGACCCTTACGATGCGGGCGCATCGCAAGCGCTTAACCGATAATATTTTCGACGAATACCCGACCTTGCAAATGCTCCGAGAAGCTGGCAATGTCGAGATTGAATCCGGCGGCAAAGAGATCAAGGAAGATCTCCTCTACGCCAAGAACAGCGCGGAGTGGTTCGACAGTTACGACACGCTGAACACGGATGCCGTTGATGGCATCACTGCTGCCTTCTTTCCCTGGAGGTACATCGCAGTTCCGATCACCGTGTCAATGACGGAAGAGATGGAGAACCGCAAGTCGGACGCTGCTGTCAAGCTGCTTGCCGCAAAGACCGAGCAGTCGATGAACACAATCCGAGACACGGTTAATGCCGCGATTTACGGGGCGCAGTCTGGCAAGTCGATTCTCGGTCTCCAGGACATCGTCGCGGACAATCCCACCTCGGGCACTCTTGGCGGCATCAACCGCGCCAACGAGTCCTGGTGGAGAAACGAAGCCGACTCAACGTCCACAGACTTTGACAGTGCGTCTGCCCCCTCCTATGCTGGCATCAAGCTCCTTTCGCAGGAGTACAACAACGCCAGCGAAGGCAACGTCCAGCCCACCGACATCTTCACCACCCTGACGCTCTTCACGCAGCTACAGGACATCCTTGAGGGCACTGGATACCAGCGCTTGACCTCGAACCGAAGCCCGTTCGATGCTGGCTTCCCTGCCTTCCGCAAGGCCGTGGTGAAGTACGACAGGGACTGCTCCAGTCAGCATATGTATGTGCTGAACCGGAACACGCTGAAGCTGAAGATCCAGGCGGGGTTGAACTTCTCCAAGACTCCATTCAAGGAGCCGTTTAACCAGCTTGCCAAGGTCGCGTTCGTGGTCCTTGGGGCGCAGCTTACGACCAACGAACCTCGGCGCAACTCGTCTCTGTCTGTGCTGACATAAGCGACGCAGGCAACGCGTGCTGTAGTATTTGCATCGTTAAAACAATTACACCCCGGCAGTTCGGAGGGGCAGGAGGCAATGCGGCCCCCTGTTTCGTTAATCAGCGACCTACGTTTGGAGGTAGGAAATGCGACGACTTGGCGCAGCAGTATCAGAGACGTACACGGCGGCACAATATCCGAAGTATGCAGAACTCGGTGAGCTTCGGTACAACGGAGGCAACGTCTACGAGTTCGTTCTGTTTGTCGATCTCGACACCGAAGTTGGAGACGTGGTGTATCCCGCCTCCACCACCGGGACGTCGGTGAGCATCGACTATACGGGCGGCTCAAGCCTGTCGGCAAAGGGCAAAGGCTTCAGCGTCGCCGCCGTAGATATTTCCGAGAAGCCTTACGGATGGATTCAGCGTGCCGGTGTACACTCTGCTGTTCGGACGGACGGTGGAGTCTCTGCTGGCGAAGCTGTCATCGGACATTCGGTTGACGGGGAAGTCGACACGATGGCTGATGGCGAAGAAGAGCTTGTGGTCGGGTTCGCACTTGCCACTGATGGCGGATCGCCCACGACTTCGGCTGTGCAGATTCACGGCTGCTTGTAAACGCACACCGGGCGGTGTGTGTGGGGACAGGGGGGAGATTTCGAGGCCCCCCCTGTCCTCCGAAGAATGTTCGGAGGGGCATTTTTCACAACCCGAACACGGAGACATGGCAATGGCAGAAAACAAAGCCCGCAGCAACCCTCTTGCAGAACTCAGGACGGCCATCACGCAGGCTTCGCCAGAGGAACGGCGGGAGCTTGCCAAGGAGCTTGGCCTTGGGCAGCGCGTTGGAGCACCAAAGCCCCGCCCTCGGCGTGCGGAAACAAACGAAACGGTTAGAGAGCTTTCGCGTATCTCTGGCGGGGCATCGTCTGTCGTCACGAAGGGTCCGGCCCCTGCTCCTTGGATTGTTGAAGTGGGTGGGGGAGCCAACCTCGACAAAGAAGGCAACGAGCTTCCAGCAGAAGCAGCATGGAAGGACAACTGGGCCGTGGAGATGTTGCGAGACCGGTGGCTTGCAGGAAAGCCGCCCCTCCCGAATGCCGAGGCTTATCTGCGGGAGCGGCAATCTCAAGGGCACTACGAGACAACCATCGACGCCCAGGGTCACGCCCAGGTTGAAGGCTTGGCAGCAGAAGCACTGAATGCCAGCACGAACTAAATATGGGCAGTCGATTACCGGCGACCTCAGTGTCACCGGCAATCTCGATGCGTCAGGATTCACGGGGAATGGCGACCTAATCGTATTCGAGCGTCTGTTTGTTCAGGAGCGCTCATCCAACCCCGATGATCCACCGGAGGGAATGGCCGTGATGTGGATGTCTGACGGGACAGGCGACGGGGATGACGGTGACATCCTGATGAAGGTCACGGCAGGGGGAAGTACGAAAACGGCCACGCTTATCGACTTCAGTGCTGTTTAGGCCGGTCACGACAAACCCAAAAGGGCCACCACCTTGACTCTACTCAAGTGCCTCCAGCTTGGCCTCCAGAAGGCCGGGTTGTCGCAGAGTTCCTCGACCTTTCAGGACACGGCGCGGGACTATTTCAATATCGGCATCAAAGAAGTTGCCACGATGCACGATTGGCGCTGGCTCTACAAGGAAGCCACGATCAGCGCCGGGTCTTCCACCAACGACTACGATCTGGCTGACGGCGTCCTGAAGCCTCTGGCGTTCAGGACCACAACGAACAACTACGTTCTCAAGATCGTTGACAACTTCGAGATTGACTGGAATGACCCGGACGAGAACGAGACTGGAAACAGTGACTTCGTCGCAGCGGCACGGTGGAATACGACGAGCGGGGTCTGGGAGGTTCGGTTCTATCCCGCCCCGAGCGCCAACGACACAATCAAGTATCGGTATGTGGCATACCTTACGGACTTCACCAGCGCAAACGACAGCAGCCAGACAGACGTCCTGGGGATTCCTGACTGGATCGCAACGGCTATGGTACATTACATCGCATCAAAGCTCCAGGGCGTGTACGGTGACTTCGAAGGCCAGGCGCAGGACGACCAGATCTTCCGCCAAATGATTACCAATCACATTCTGTCAGACTCGGAAATCGACGGAATAGATGGACACAAGACAAGGCTCCGAAGGCGGGACCGCTTTGGAACCACTTTCGATTTTAACGCTCAACAAGGATCATTGGCGTGAGTGCCTCGGAACTGAAAGCAGCGGCGAAAAAAACACTGCTCGATCTTGAAATGATTGCACAGGTCTACCCGGAAACCCTTGAGCCGATAAGGGACTACATCGCCTTACTTGAAAGTCCGGCTGGAGCGAAGAAGCCAAAAAAGGCGAAGAGGGTAAAGAAGTAGATGCCAGTCCACGGTGAAAGCGTCCAGCTTGGTCCCTGGACAGGTGGCGTTAACTATGCCGTCCCTGCCGAAGACCTCGGGCCGAACGAAGTTTTTCAAATGGAAAACTGTCGGATAGGTGTAGGTGGCGAGGTCTTGAAGCGACGAGGGTCGACGCCGTTCAACTCGTCGGCGCTTGTTGCTGGACAAACAATCACGTCGATAGGTGAGCACCGGTTCAGCGCATCGAGCACGAAAGACTTTGCCACCTGCGGTACCAAGTTCTTTGAAGGTAATGGGTCCGGATCATATACCGACCGCACCGGCAGTCTGACGATTACTGGCGGCGACAACAACACATGGGTGTTCGCAAATGGCAAGGGTACCCTCTTCGGACATAACGGAGTCTCGGGAGACTCGTTGATCAAGTGGGCATCTGCTGGCGGGAACATTGCCGCGTGGGACGTCGACAGCAGATTCACAACCGCAAAGACTGTCGAGTTCTGGGATAACCGGGCGTGGGCTGGCAACCTGTCTTCCGGTGTGGATCGAGTGTGGTATTCTAACCTCGCAGATATTGAGACGTTCGGCGCAAACAACTTCTTTCAACTCGGAGAGGATGTCACTGCTGTCAAGCGATTCGGAAATGCGCTTGCCATGCACACCGAAAACTCGATTCACCTCCTCTTGCCTACCGGCAACGCATCTGTCCCATACCGTCGAGTCCAGAGGGCCAATGCCGGAACAATAGCGCGACGCGCCATACAGACCGTGCAGATCCCGGAGTTCGGGGAGGTGCAGATCTTCGTCCGAAGGGATGGGGTCTATCTGTTCAACGGAGACTCGACGCAAAAGGTCAGCTGGAAGCTGGACGGCGAAAGATTCTGGGACGACCTGAACCAAGCGCAGCTTGACGAGTGCTTTTCGATACAATATCCAAAACGGAATGAGATATGGTTCTGGGTGCCGAACGGAAGTGCATTGCAAACAGAGTTCAATCAAGCAATCGTGTATGACTACATCCGGCAGATCTGGTATGGACCGTTCACGGATACCAACCGCAACTGTGCTGGCATTATCTCTCGGCAACTCTACGCTGGAGGATATGACAACGGGATTGTCTACAACCAGGATGTTGGATTGCACGACGATGCGAGTGGTTCTGCCGATACCGCCATTGCCGCTTTCTTCGATACCGCAGCCGCATCTCCTCGAAACATTGAACAGGTCGAGAGGTGGCGATACCTGCGCTCTGCTTATGACGTGCAGTTCGGGGGGAACTACAACCTCAACATCACGTATTTCGCCTCCGGCATTGTGGGCGAGCTTACCACTGTCAGTCAGTCCGGGGACTTCGACCAGATCGAGATCGACTTCAGAATTGCCACATCGACAATCGCAGGCGAAGGATCGCTGGCGTCTGAGGACATAACCCTGTCGGGTTACGACCCGAGCATTCGGGTTCGGTACCAGAACTCGTCATTGGATGAGGACTTCAAGCTCCGTAGAGCCGTAGCTGTTTACACCCCACTGGGTCGTCGCCGCAAACCGAAATCTGGAGTTTATTAATGCCTTTCGGACTCTCACAACGCGAATACAACGCATTCACTGACGACCAGAAGCGCCAGCAGTCGAGGTGGTGGCGTAGTCTGTCACCCGCCGACCAGCGAAAGGCCGCTGGCATGCCCGAAGGCACCAGTTCACAAACGGCCAACCCACAAAAAGGCGGGATGTTTGCGCCGGGACTGTCGACCCAAGTTTATTGGGGCACTGCGAAGCAACAGGAGCGTTCGGGAGGAAGCCAGGCAAGGCAGGCACCGGAAGGGTTCGGGGCAACTCCACCAACACTGCCCGACGATCCGCTTGTTGAAACGATTTCGAAGACCAGCCAAGCGATTCAGAACAACCCGGAGGTACAGGTCGAGTCTGATTTCCAGAAACTCCTGAGACTTGCCAAAGATCCGAAAGCAAACGCAGCAGCCTTGGAAGAGATGGGGGCTGTGGAAACCAAAGCGGAACCGGTACAGGTCGAGTCTGATTTCCAGAAATTGATGAGACTCGCCAAAGACCCCCAGGCAAATGCGTCAGAACTGGAAGGAATGGGAGCGGTCTCCACGGCGTCCCCGAATCCTTCGCCAGCTACAACGACACCGCAGCAGCAGGGACCGCCACAAGGGTCAGACGTTTTTACGAATCTTCTTAACTTCGCGCAGAGCACTGACCCGACAGAGGGCGAAGGTTTTGTGCGTGCGATACAGGCTGGTGGAAACCAGACCGGGCAGGCGGGAACAAACATGCTGCGCCAGGTCATTGATTCCAGTCCGGAGCAGCAGCAGGCAGCAGTTCGCAATATGGGGCAGTTTTTCCCTCCCCCAAAACCACCCCCGACAGCAGGAGGAGGAGCGCCACCGCCAGGAGGAGGAGGGGGATTACCACCAGTAGGAGGGGGTGGGCCGCTACCGACAGGAGGAGGGGGATCACCGCCGACAGGGGGAGGATCGCCGCCGACAGGAGGAGGGGGATCACCGCCGACAGGAGGGGGCCCACCGCCGCCACTGGCAGGGGGAGGTCCACCGCCGCCACCGACAGGGCCTCCGGTTCAGCCGATCCCGCCATCCACCCCACTCGGCACAGGTGCGGGTCCGCTCCAACAGGCGGCACTTGGGCAGCTTCAGCAATTTACCGGACAGCAACTTGGACCGGCCCAGTCATCGGCACAGGTCGCAGAGCAGCAGCGTCGCATACAGTCGCAGGCACTGGATCAGCGCCTTGAGGATGTGCTGAACCAGCGCATCTCTGGCCTTGGGCAGAACGACGCAATCACGCAAGGACGCCTTGCTGATTTTGAGTCGCAGAGCGGTCGCAACAGAGCGCAACTCGAAGAGGATCTCAACCGCCTCGGCATCCTGACAACCGGCGGTGATACTGCCGACCAGTTGCAGGAGTTTGTAACTGGCATGGAGCGCGGACGCCAACAAATTATCGGAGAGGGTCAAGCGCGACAGGAAAGGGCATTTCAGGATGCTCTCGGCCTGTTACAGAGCCGAAGGCAAGACCTTGGGCTTCAGCTTGGGTCGGAGCAAACAGACCGCGATCTCGCCCTGCGGCAGGTTCTCGGGCTTGGAGGATTGCAGCAGGACGAGAGTCAATTTGGTCGCGACCTTGCACTCCGGCAGGAGTTGGGGCGTGGTGGGTTGGGCTTGCAGCGCGATGACCTTGCGCTTCGCAGTGAACTGGGGCGCGGGCGGCTTGGCCTGGACGAAGAGCTTGGCCGTGGTCGCCTTGGACTTGAGGGAAGAGATCTCGACCTCCGGACAGAACTCGGGAGAGGTCAACTCGGGGTTTCCAGAGATGACCTTGCACTTCGATCAGAGCTTGGAAGGGGTCAGCTTGGGTTGGGCCGTGACAGGCTTGGATTGGACCGTGAACTCGGACAAGGGAGACTCGGACTGGGCAGAGATCAGCTGTCCCTCGATGAAGAGCTTGGACGGCTGCGCTCCGATCTTGGCTTCCAGCAGTTGGGGCTGGGGCGCGAACAGCTTGGCGCACAGGTTGCGCGTGACCAAGCCGCCGACGCCCGTGCTGCCGACCAGTTGGGGCTGGGGTACGACCAGCTTGGCGCACAGATTGCGCGTGATCGCGCAGCCGATGCCCGTCGCGCGGAAGAGATAGGTATCAGTAGAGGCGACCAGGCTATTCAGAGGCGTGAAGCCGGTGACAAGAGATTAGGAAAAGCTCTCGGTGGGCTTGGGGGCATGGCTGAAAGGGTCGCAGGACTTCTTCCTGGTGGGGGCATTGCTTCAAAGGTGCTTAAAATATTCAGCGATGAAGCACTGAAAGACGAACTGCGGCCCGTGCCTGAAGACCAGCTTCTGGAGACGTTGAAATCTGTTCCAGTTCAAACGTGGAAATATAAAGGCGAGAATGAATACCACATCGGGCCAACGGCGCAAGACTTCTCCAAGCTTGGATTCGACACAGGAGACCGTCCACGCACGATTGACATGGCCGATTATATCGGCGTCGCCCTTGGTGCCGTGAAAGCTCTGGATGCCAAGATTCTCGCAGAGAAGGAACACAAATGGTTCGAGGGTTAATCAATGAGCTTTCTTGATGCACTTGGGGCTGTTGGTCGTGGCGCAGCCGCTGTTGGTCGTGGCGCAGCCGACTTTAGTGAAGGTGTAAGGAAGGTCGCCGTTCCCCGCGATACTCAAGACTTTATGAGGAAGATCGCCGCCGCTTCTGCTGCGGGGGATGTTGACGAGCAGTTGAGAATCATCCAGAATGCCAGCGAATATGTGATGCCCGAAGCTCTCCAGAAAGCTTCGGAGAACGCGAGATCAGAAAGAGAGCTTCAGCGCACCCAGGCAGACGCAGACAGGTTAAGACAGCTACAGCTTGCCACGGCACAGACAGACGCAGATAAATCATCGCTTGACCTTGCAACGCGCCTGGGTGGCGGCGAAGGGTTCGGGGTGGAGGCGATGAGCCAGCTTCAGCGTGATATCGAAGCGGGCACCGTTAAAGAGCCAGACATCTTTAGCAGACTGATGGAGAGGGCACGGGAGTCTGGAAGGGTCGAAGATGCGCTGGCCCTTGAGAGGCGTGGCCTGACTGCTGATGTCTTAGGCAAGGAAAGGGCAACGGAGCTTTCCAAGATCAATCTCGACCAGGAAGAGCTTACGCTCGAAGAACTTCAAAACGTCAAAAAGGCCAGACAGCAGATAAACGAAGCAATGCTCGTGGGTGACTCGGGGGTCGCTTCGAGGATAGCTCGAATCGCGGGACTTGATAAGCTCGCCGACTCTCTTTCTGGTGCCGATTTCAGCAAGGACCGCGTTGGTGCCGAAAGTGGCCTAAGAAAAGAATACACGGCATTGAACAAAGAATTTATTAAGGTCCGAGACTCCTATTCTCGCATCCTGACGACAATCAACAGCGACATCGGGACGTCCGAAGGAGGAGTGGAGGGATCTGCCGCCGGTGATCTTGCGCTGATCTTTAACTACATGAAGATGCTTGATCCCGGTTCCGTAGTGCGCGAATCGGAGTTTGCAACGGCGTCTAACACTGGCTCCATTCCGCAGATCATATGGGCGAGATACAACAAGATGCTTAACGGTGAAAGGCTGACGGCCGGACAGCGACAAGGGTTCATACGACAGGCACAGGCTCTTTATGCGTCTCAGCTTGGCGGTCATCGAGGTACGGTGGACACCTTCGCGGGTATTGCGGAGCGCTCGGGGCTTGATGTTAGCAATGTCGTGTTCGATATAGAACAGACGGAATTTGTCGAGCGACTTCAGAAAAACGAAATGGACCCCGAAAGCGAAATCGCGAAAGGGTTCTCCAGTGTCACGCAGGGCCAGATGGGACAATTTAACAAGGCGCTTCAGAGGAATGTGGGTGGCGGTGGTGGGGGTCTTCCGACCGACCCGAGTGTGGGAGACACCTGGACTCTCGATGATGGATCCGTGGCAGTCTTCAACGGAAACCAGTGGGTAATAACTGATGGCGACACTTGAACAACTGAACGCCGCACTTCGGAAACCCGCAGGACAGGTTACGAAACCCGCAGGACCGGTTACGCTCGAATCGCTTAACGCGGCACTGACCCGGCGCCCTGCTTCGCCAGCCACGATCGACACGGCCAGCGTTGACACGCCAGATTCCACTGGCGCTGTTCAGGCCGGAATGGGGGGGGACTTCCTTTCTGCGCTGTCGGGCGCCGGGGAATTCGTGGGTTCGCTTCCTGTCCCGCTCCTGAGCACGTCCGAGGAAATTAGAAGCGAGTTTGCAAACAGAACCGGACTCGACCCCGATGCCCCACTCGCCCAAGGATTCCGGGTTCGCGACATCGGAGAGTCGGCGTCGAACATCGGAAGCGATCTTGCTGGATTTGCCTCGGGTATCCATCAGATGGTCAACCCCTTTGCGGACACGCAAGGCGTAGACGAAGAAGGCAACCCCATCACGATTGAAGATGGTGGTGGTCCCTTAGACGCGTTGCTCGGTATTGGTGGGGCTCTGACACAAAACCCGGGAGGCACGCTTGAAGCCATCGGAGGCGCTCCGGCCCTTGCGATGCGAGTGCTTGCGGGTGATCCGACTGCGTCTGCAAAACTGCGAGAGGAACTCGTCAAGCATCCGGCAACGACTGGTTTCGATGTCGTCCCACAGGGTGCCGTCGTGAAGAACCTCGGCAAGTTGGGAGAACTTACTGACCTCTCGCGTCTCCCGGCTGGAGCAAGCGGGTTTGGCCTTCATTTGGCACAGAATCTCATTGAAGACGCGGGGGCTTTGCCTGACGTCATCGGCAGGGGCGTCTCTGCGGTGAAGCGCACGTTGGTCGGTGACGATGCCCTGAACCGGATTGCTGACGCTTCGGTTGGAGTATCTTCCGGAGTGCAGGATGCGGCGGGAGTGGTACGGCGCAGGGCGAGGGAGGGTGACAACACAAAGATCGTGAAAGGGTTCGGGTCAGAGGACCTGGAGGACGTTGGCACCCTGACGAACAAGCTGAAGAACATAGTTTTCGGTGCTGTGCCTAACAAGGCCAACGACATCTACGAAACGAACTTCAAAAGCCTGAAGCTCAAGGACGCGAATAAGCCCCTCGACTTCAATGCTCCGCGCATCAAGATGTTCGATACGCTTCGCAATAAGTTCGGCATCGACGCAAGAGGGTTTGCCGATGGAGAAACGGTTGTCAATTCTTGGGCTGGCGCTCATGCATTGATTCGAGACAACCCTACCGCACAGAGGCACATCAACGAAGCTATTGCAAAGATCGACGCGATGCGCGAGAGGTATAAAGGTCTTCAGCTGACAGAAGACAAGTCGAGGGGTGGCCTTACCGGGACGCGAAAGGTTAAGACCGGCAGAGAAACAACCTACACGCTCGAAGAAGTGAAGGACGACCTCGACGGGCTTCGCGAAACACAGTTCAAGAAAAAACCTGGCGTGAATATGAAATGGGCGAAGAAGGTTGTTGACGATCTTGTCACTAACGTCAGAAGGGAATTAGGCGACAAGCTCGACGGGTTCGATGATATGCAGGCGGCACGAGAGCTGACATTCAAAGAAACCGACAAGCTGATTGAAGCTTTCTTCGGGAACAACCCCAAGGCTCTCCGTGACAAGTGGAAGTCCGAAGGTGACATCCTCGTTCCAGATCAGGCAAAGTCGCGAGTCGAACAACTGCTTGCGCCCAAGGACACGCACGTCGCAAGGAAGAAGGTGGCGCAGGCTTACCAAGATTTCGTCAAGAAAGAGTTTGATATTGACATCGATATTGAGAAGGCTGTGGCACAGGTCAGGCTGGCGGGTGACGCACCGAAGGGCATAGCGCGTGCGGGGCTTGCTGGAGGACTCGTGGGAGGGGGGACGTGGGCGTTTTTCGGCCTTGCGGGTCCGCTGGCTATCGCCCCGCTGTTGGGCGGGATGTTAATGACGTCTCCGCGCATCGTCGGACAGTCGTGGAGAGCACTCGGGATGGCGCAAGGGAAGGTAGACAAGCTTGTCGATGGAATGAAGCGGGGCCGTCAGTTTCTCAGGGAGAAGGGGCTTGAGGCGCGAGTCATCGATGCTATGACCATCAACGAAATGATCTCCCGCAGTCTTCGTGACCGGGGAGATATACTTACTGAGATTGCAACACCCGGAGCGCAACCGGAGGAATAAATGGGAACGATTAGCAGACAATACACCTTTGCGGCAGGAGCCATCCCCACGGCTGGCAATTGGAATGCCGACTGGGATCAAATCCTGACCCTGGTGAATGGACAACTCGACAGGTCAAACGTTGACAGTACCTCGTCGGACGGCATTGGCGTGTTGAATGTCAACCAGACGTGGACCGGAAATCAGACACATACGGGCACCACGCAGTTGTCGAACACTCTGACGGTGGGCGTGGACGGGACCGGACATGATGTGAAAATGTTCGGGGATACTGCTGGAAAGTATCTGCTGTGGGACGAAGGCGAAGACACGCTACAGCTTGTGGATAACACCAACCTGACATTCGGCACAGGAGCGGATGCCGACATTTTCTATGACGGCACAGATTTGAACATCTCCCCTGCCGTGGTTGGGTCTGGCGACATCGTGGTCAACGGTGCGTCGATGGAGTTCGCAGACTCCGAGGGCGTGACGTTCGGGACGGGCAAGGACGCGACGATACAATATGACGGCACCAATCTTGTTATCTCGCCTGCTGCTGTAGGGTCAGGAGACGTTTCAATTTCTGGTGGTGGCATCAAGTTGGCCGATAGTGAGTCGTTGACTCTTGGAACGGGCAGTGATGCTACAGTTCAATTCGACGCGACCAATCTGGTATTCAACACAGCGGGCTACCACTCGTTCACCGGCGGCGATGTTCATATTGGCAACGGCCAGGGACTTATTGTAGGACATACAGCGCAAGAGACAATATCAGCAGGAGATGGCTCGACCGATCTTGTGCCAGAGGTACAGATTCTCGGCACCACTCAGGCCGATGCGTCGTTGATGCTTGCAGCGTTCTCGACCACCGCCACCCGTGCGGCTGCACCTACCGTTGCGCTGGTCAAATCTGGGGACGCCGCCATTGACGGTACCCATGTCGTAGTGACAGACGATGAGGTCCTCGGTTCGATCATAGCATACGGTGACGATGGCACTGACCTGGAATCACCAGCGGCGGCGATAGAGTTTGCCGTGGATGGTACACCGGGAACTGGAGATATGCCGGGACGTATGGCATTCTACACAACCACCGATGCGGGGGAGACGCTATCTGAGCGGATGCGGATTGACAATGCGGGCCGTGTTACCAAACCCACGAACGTGAGTTTCTCGCTGACGATGGCGTCTACTGCGCCGTCGAACGTCACGGGCGACGGGACTCAATATACGGTCGTCTGGAATTCGGAAGTTTACGACACGGGGAGTAATTGCAGCAGTGGAGTATTCACGGCTCCGGTTGCCGGGAGGTATCTGCTGTCGGCAAACTGTCAGGTGTATGGATGGTCAGGCGCGGGCGCTACGGACTTCACTATCACCATAGCCACATCCAATAGGAATTATAACGGCTACACTCTGGGCGATATTTCGGAGGGTGCATCCAACGGAGGACACTGCATCAGCGTGGTCGCGGACATGGATGCTGACGATACGGCCCACGTTATTCTTTACGGTGGCGGCGGGTCGAAAACACTGTCAATGAATTACAGCGCAGTGGCCAACTGGTTCCAAGGCTACCTGCTCGGCTAAGGGGGGACATGGTGACAATCACGGTAGAAATTTCTGACGTCGATGCTCTCGCACTGAAGAACGACATAATTGACATAGATGACTGGGTGCAGGGTGCTGTGGCTGGAAAGATTAGCAGTTGTAAAAAAAGAATGATTCAGGCGGGAACCGCCGGGATGGTCGCAGATCCAGATTACACTGATGCCATCCCGTCCGATGAGGATGACCTGGTAAAACTCATTGCGTCAAGAACAAAGGACCGTGCTGCGCGCGATGCTGAAGGGCGATAGCGTATGGGGGGTGTGTATATGACCTTGGAAGATCTGGAGCAACAGGCGGCAGAGATACAGACACAGTTAAACGAGCTTGGCATGGATCTGATCCGCAAGAACGCGCAGGGCGTGAAGCTTCTTACGCAGCGGGAGCTTATCGTCATCAGGATCGAGAACGGGGACTACGAGTTTGAAATCCCCAAGTCTATCGACGCCCCGATTGGCGATAAAGTCATCGACAACGACGCATAAACGGAGGGCCTGACAATGGAATGGATCACAGGGAACTGGGAATACGTATTGGCCGCATTCTACGTGGCGGAGAAAATCGTGAAGCTTACGCCGACGGACAAAGACGACATCCTGTTCGATATGATCTTCGATGTTGTTGGGAAGCTTGCGGGAAAAAAGCGTCCGGCTGGCGGCGGTTCGTAGGGATAGCATCTACGGCTCTCCCGATTCCCTCACCGGTAAAACTGGTGGGGAAGGGAATCGCAAAACTGTTGCGAAGGTAGCCTATGCCGAACTTTAATTTCGACCGAGATGTCCCCTACGAGCGATGGGCCACATCCAAACTGGCCGAGACTCTCCGCGATAGAGATGCGGAGATCTCGCGGCTTGAATTGCTGCTGGACGATCAGGTGGGGAAGCATGTCGATGCGCGGCGCAATCTCAAACGCGCCAACCAGACAATCAAAGTTGTCCAGAGGAAGCCGAAAGGAAAAATCGATAAGGTCAGCCGCAAGAGAATACGCGAAATGATGTGGCATACCTTGGGGTCTAATCTGATCAGCTCCGGGATGTGGGTGCCCGCGGCAATGGCCGCCGGGGAGTTCACGCCGTTCCTCCTCCTGAGCAACCTTACCAACGCGATCCTCCAGCCTATTCAGATGTACATCCAGAAGCGCCAAGAGGTGCATTGATGTCGCCTATTGCGCTACTCGTCATCACCCTGCTCGGTGCAGGGTGGTGTCTGGTTGTGCTGGCTTTTCGGCTTGCGGAGATGTGGGACGAGGAAGACTAACCAGTCAGAGCGACTGCGCGGAGAAGTGGACTTGAAAGGAATCCGAAGTGGGTGATATGACACCTAACTTTTCGAAGTCGGAGTTTGCTTGCCGCTGTGGATGCGGAGAAGATCGCATCTCCCCAGACCTGGTGGAACGCCTCCAGTTAACTCGCGATGCTTTCGGGCGCGGCATCAAGATCAATAGCGGCTGTCGTTGCGTGGAACACAACAAGAAGGAGGGAGGGTCGCCAACTTCGAGCCACCTCGTAAAGGATCGGGAAGTTGACGGCAACGGCTGGACGGGTGGGCGTCAAGAAACGTCTGTGGCCGTGGACCTCCAGTGCGCCACATCCCGTGACCGCTATCGGCTTCTCTCCTGCCTGATGAAATCTGGCATTCGCCGCATAGGCATTCACGAGAAATTCCTCCACGTTGACATCGACCCAGACAAAGACGACGAGGTCGCGTTCCTGTATTAGTCACGGGGAGGGTGGCCGTGCAGCGTTCTACCGGCTCCTACCGGTAGAAAAACGAGCCACGCATTCGGTTCCTATGCAGCCCTCCTTTTTGCCGTTCTGTTCCTGACGTTGAAACCCGAATGCGATTATTGCTGAATGGTTATCCGATCGGGCCTGGACGTCGTCGTCGCAGGAATCCGGCCGACCCCCTCCTGTAACACCCCCGCAAGCACTGGCCTTTACCCCTGCCGCGCATTTTAAGGCCCTCTCACGGCCGATCACTAAGCCTATATGGTTAGCTACAGTTCGGGCAGATCGTCCACCAAAACGCCCCTATGGGGCCGTATGTGGTTGTGGGGAAAAGAAAAAGCCCCCGGAACGCCGATTGGAGGCGTTCCGGGGGCCTGTCTCTTAGATCACGGGTTTAGTTGCTGGGGCGTAGTCCCCGGACGCAAAAAGGCCGGGGCGGCCTCTCGGCCCACCCCGGCCCCGACCCTTGTGTCATTGGGTCAGCAGACGCGCAAACAGCTCCCGGATTCTGGGGTTGGGGATAGTCTCCTTGACCAAGTCCAGCAGGTCGAGGAAGTCGCCCAGGAGATCCAGGAGGTCACCCGCGTCCGACAATGCCTCCTCGAACTCGGGAGTGTACTCGGGAAGTTCTGCCTTGGCGAAAAACGAGCCGGTTCGGTTTGTCGAATGGGCATGCCGTCTGATTGCCTGTCGGGAGTGTACTCTGGAAGTTCTGCCGAGGTCACCCGTGGTCGACAATGCCTCCTCGAACTCATGCTGTCTGATTGCCTGTTCTGTTTTTGACGTCCTGTCCTTTTTAGGTTTGTCGCTCTCCAAGATGTCCGACGCACGGGGAGTATTCCTCGCCGAACTCGATACGAGTCTGCAAGCACCGGTTTCGGGGTCGCGCTCACAGTGCATATTGGGATGACTTACAGGGAGGTCGAGTGCGAGTTCGATATTCCGAAGCGCCTCAAATCCGATCTTTGATTCATCGGCGTGTGCCTGGCAGTACCGGCTGAAGCTCACGATCGGCATCTGGTTTCCGCGATAGTCGCAGGCAACGAAAGCCGCCGCCTGCGTCTGATTCCATCCCTTTCGGTTCAGTGCTTCCCGGATCTTCGCGGAGAAGTTTGAGGGCTTCTTTACGAGCGGCCCGCCTGCATATGCGTTCTCTACGGTTCTCTTCCCGTGTCTGTTCATTGATCCCTCCGGTTAAATTCAGCGCACTTGATGACCTTGTCTACGTTGGCGTCCAGACCGAACAGGCATGTGCCGTCGAAATATCTACACGTTGGACAGATGTGCTCTGCTGCGATCAGTGCCTTGATCTTGTCTTCTGCACCGTCTATCGTTTTGCCGGGGGTCAGGTTGGCCTGGGCAAGCATCAAGCCGAGCCTCTCCCTTTGAATCGCCCACCATATGCCGCCGAAGATCCCTCCGAGGCGGCGACGCAGCCACCACTTACGGATCGACTTCACCGTATGCCTCCTTCCTGAATACGCGGTATGCGTTGCAATAGCATGGGTCTGAGTGGAACGGGCTTCGATATACCTCCTTTCCGTTCACCTTCACGATGTAGCGCTTGTCAGTGTCGACGAGTTCGACGCCTCCGTGCTCGAACATCACAGCAGATTCATTCAAAACCTACGGAGGGGCCTTGTACCCCCCGCTCCAGTTTCAGTTGTTCGATCCGGTTGAGCATCTCCTTGGTGATGGGGTTCTTGTATCCCCTCTGCGACATCAGGTAGGTGCGTCGCAGCCCCGTCAAGTGGACCTTGCGCTCGTGGAGTTCCCGCTTCTTCTCCCACGCGTGTTTCGGCACTGTATTGGGGTCTGTGTCTCTGTCATAGAATCGGTATTTTTTCTGGAGGAATTTCAACTCCCCGGTTATAAACAAGATCTCTTCTTCCATGCTCTCATAGGTCATCTTGGCGGGCACTGGATTTTTCCTCCAATATCGAAAGCTGGTTGTCGTCTTCGGGGAACTCTTCCCTACGGTGAACCTCTACGTCATCCGCGACGTATGCGAAGAACTGTTCGCCCCCTTTGTCGAATGTAAGTTGAACCACATCGTCTTCGACGTGGATGTTGAACAGCTTGGCTCCGATGATCTGATTTAGCCGTCTGATCTGGTCGTCACTCATCGTCATCCTCCTCGTCCGGGTCAATGCCAAGCTCTCCGAACAGATCGTTGTCGGGTTCGGCCATCTGCTTCTCGGCTTGATCCATCATCCTGCTCCATCGGTCGTGGGCCTCTGCCGCAAGCCCGGTCGACTCCTTCAGGGCCTCCCCCTGTGAGTGCTCCATTCGCGAGAGGGCTTTTCGGTAATCCTCTGACACCAGCAGTGCCTTGTTGACCCTGACGTTAAAAGCGAAAAGCGTCACAGCGTACGACACGAGCGCACAACCCAGGGCGACGCTTTCAAGCGACCAACCGGCCGCTACCGAAAGCACGAGGTCGACCCCGAGCCTCATTCTAAGGACGTTCATTGTGGTACCCTCCGAGTTGTTAAAAGGGGGAGGATGGCGCAGGGTGATTCCGATCACCATCCTCCCCTTGGCCTTCCCGTTGTCCGGTGCCGACACCTTCCCGCTCTCGCGGCAAGGGAAAGGCGGAAGCCCTGACTCCCGTGTCGGGTTTAACTCCGGCTGTTACGGGAAGGAGCGGTTACGCTTCGAGGTTGCCGACAAAGAGTTCTTCGATACAGGCTTGGTCGTTGTCATTGTCGAGGTGCGGGTTGATTCCCCACGACGAATGGCAGAAGTGCTGGAAAGCACCCACCACGGAGTTCTCTGATTCGCCGTAGTATTTTCTGCGGCCCGTCACGCTGATGCCGAAGCACTTGGCCCTGGCGTCTACGAGCGCCTCGTTGAACCGCCGTAGCTCGTTCGGGAACTGACCAACCGGGAACATCTCGTCGCTGATAAATACCACATCAGCTTTCGCCATCTCCCGTTCCTCGTCAAACGTCTTGATGATTTCCGCCCACGCGGTTTCGTAATATGTCCCACCTCCCTCGAAGTGCTGGAGCATTTTCATAAACTCTGCATCGTCTTCTCCACCGTGGCTGAATGTCTTCGCATAAACGCTGCCGCTGTACTGGATCATTTTGAACGGCTGCTTTCGTTCCTTGCATACCCTGTACAGCGCACAGGCGATCGCTTTGGCCCAGCAAATCCGTTTTCCGCCCATCGACCCGGAGCAGTCTACGGCGCAGACGATAGGCCCACGCCCGAGAGACTCTTGCGACTCCTTCGTCCAGACCGTTGCCTGCTCGTCGTAGAGCCGCCGCACAAGGTCCAGGCCAAGGTCTTCATCGGCCAGCATCGCTAACTCGGGGCCAACCATTCGAGACACATCGCTGCCGAGTTCTGTGTCGATGACTTCACCATAATCGGTGCGGTCGCGCTGTTGTGATTTGCGGGCAATGATCTGCTTGATGCGACCCGCAAGCTTCGCAATGTCCTGGAGATTCTGGTCGTTCTCGATCTGCTCTGACATCTCGATGAGCATCTCTTCGTTCAGCTTTCGACTCACACCGGGGCCTCGGCCGAACGAGAGAGTGTCCATCGTCGCCTGCGTTGCCGCTGCCGCCTCTTCGGCTTCGGACAGACACTGGCGCAGGGCATCACGGATCTCGTCCTCGTTGTCTCGCATTGCCTCCGCTGCCTTCTGTGCATTGGCCTCGGCCTCTTCCCTTGAATCTTCCTCCAGTTCCGCAAGCTCATGGCCCATCGCTTCAAGTTGCTGCTTCTTCTCCTCGTTCCCGGCCTCGTCGGCTTCCTCCCACATACGCCGAAACGTCTTAAGCCTCTTTCCGGCCTGCCGCGCGTCTTCCCCTGACTGCTGTGCGGAGGCTATCGACCGCACGACCTGCTCGGGGAGACTATTGAGAATGTCGTTCAGCTTCTTCGTTGCGATCAGAGAGGTTAGCTTGTTCCGAATGGTCTTGCCTCGGAGCGACCGATACTCTGCCATCCCCCCCATCAGCGAAAGCACCGTGTCGTGCGGATTAAAGTCCGCGTAATATTCGCCGCGCTCCTTTGTTCTCGGTGCTCCACGATAGAACCATTCCCACCCGTCGACTTGCAACTCCCGGAAGTGCGGCAGGATTCTTGCGCCATCTATCCCGAGGCGGGTCAGTTCGGGAGCACGTAGCTCCAGGAATTTAAAGTCCTGCCGACTGAACTCGGAAGAGTCGATGATGTATCGTTTATCGTCGCGTATATCAAAGCGCTTTGATTTCTCTCTCTGGTATTCGGCAAGGCGCGGGGGGGCCTTCTTTGCCACCCCGCCCTTGCCGAAGAAACTGAACGCTCTTTGGATCATCCCTTTTTTCGCCATGATTAATCCCTTATGCGGAGGATTTCACGAATGACTCGCTCGTCGATGCGCTCGACCTTCTTTATGGCGGCGGCACATATCGCCTGCGACTTGCCCTGGGTGCCATTGCCCATCTGTTCGAGTGTGCTCAGAATGTCACTAACCTCGACCCGTGCGTCAGCGGATGCCGCAATACGGACCGCTTCGTCGCCAGGAGATTCGGCAACGACCTTCTGCGCGGCTTTGAATGCATCCCGCGCAGACTTGACATGGCGGTCGGCCTGATCTTGTAGTGGGTTCGCGATCTTGAGGATGATGGCTCGGACCCGATCAATGTGGTCTGGGTCCGACCACAATACATGCTGGAGGATTGCGAAGTCCTCCGCGTCGACGTAGTCGCGCCCTTGAAGCATAGCCTCTGCCGGGAGAACGTCACGCGCTACCCAGACGGCCTTGCGATCATCGAACGGAAGCCCCTCCTGCCGGAACTCCTCGCGCAACTGCCAGAGAATATCCGTGCAGCCTTCGGCCCACGCGACGTTCCGTAGCTCTGTCTGTGCTGCGTGGATCTCGTCCAGCGTGATGCCGAGGAATGTGATGTCGGGCACCCGTCCTTCGCGGGTCGCGTCGATCATCGCGCCGAACGAACTCTTGTCGGACAGGTAGTCGAGGCGGTGTTTGAATGTCCACCGGGAGTCGAACGCTGCAAGCGCCGGGCCCTCGTACATCTCATTGGCCATCCCGAATACGGAAACGAGCGGAACGTCGAGAACGGTTCTCCCGTTGCGGTACTTCCGCTCGTTCATCATCCGCAGAAGAGGATTGCAAAGCGCATCGCCCGCCTTGTAAACTTCATCCAGTATCGCGATGTGGGCTGTGGGCAGGAAGCCGTCAATGGCTCGGCGGTAGTCCTCCATCTTGATGCCCTGGAGGCTGGTGGGTCCAAGCACCTCGTCTATCGGGATCGACTTGCTCAACAGCTTGTAGAATACGTCGGCGTCAACGATCCCCCTTGCGATGATCTCAGCGAGGTAGGTCTTTCCGGACCCCGGTGGCGAGATCTGGAAATGGTTTTTTCCAGTCCCGAGTGCGAGGAAGGAAGTGTGCAAAACCTCTTCGCGCTCCGGAACGAGCGGGGACAGGTGGGCGATGGCTTCGTTTGCTTTGTTCCAGTAGCTCTGTGCGTACTTGGCGGTCATCATTGGTCTGTCCTTTTTAGAATGGGGCCTTGCTTGTGTTGGCGGACTTCACGTCGTCGAGCACCGCTTCGCTCTTCCTTGCCTTCGTTTCTTCACGTTCGATTCGCTTCTGCTCCTTGTACGAAAGTTGAACGGTGACGTCTGTCTCTCCCCGGATAACTTTCTCCATCAGTTCCGTCTGCTCTCTGCATGTGTCCTCGATGTGCGTCGAGCGGTAGTCCATCAGCCGCTTGTATGCACGGGCCTTCGTGTGTAGGGCGTGGTACTGTTTCGCCAGGGTCTCCAACGCTTTTTTCTTCGGCTTGCCCTTGGCGAGTTGTGCCTCCAGCCTCCGATTGATGGCCTCGACCTCGACTTCGAAGTCGTGGTCCACAAAGGTTGATACATCGCTCCTCCAGTCCGACGTATCCAGAACGGGCTGCATATACAAGGTGCCGCCCATCGCACTCACGAATCGTTCGAGTCGGTGCAGGTCCGGCGTCTTATCCTCCGGCACAAACCAGATGCCGCCTCGCGGCTTGCACATTACGTGGCGCATCCCTCGACCCTGACGCTGGACGAACTGCCGAACCTCCTGCTCCGTGACCACAGTCATTCGTCTGGCGAACGTGTCGTTGACCAATTGCTCAAGCTCGTCATTCTCGTCCGCGCTGCCTACGACTTCGACCGTCACGCTCCGCGTTCTCCGGTCATACTGCACGAACATCTCCTTTTGATACGCCAGCGAATCCTCTGCCTCCGTCAGAGATTCGAACGTCACCTGATGCCGAATAAGGCTCACCGATGAAACCGGCAACCCTCTTGCGAGTATGCGAGTGCCGTCCAGGTTCAGCCTGCGGATGTCACGGAGCGCGGCGTGGTACGCTTTTTTCGGTGACGTAAAAAGGAAATCGTCTTCGGTGTATCCGCTGGATGCGAGTGCGGCTGCAACGTCCTTGGTTGTATGCTCGACGCCGCCAATCCAATGCCAGTATATGTGGCCGAGCCGCGGGATCTTGTCGATGTCCTCCTGCTTGACCGGTGCGCCGTTAGGCATCGCGCACCTCGTCGAGAAACAGTTCAACGAATTCTTTTGCCTTGGCAGCGGGACTGTCGTTGCGTGTCATCCCTTGTCCTTTCTTTAAAACGGCGAGTCTTCGGGGTCTGTTGCATTCTGTTCGTCGCTTTGATTTGACTGCACGAATGCGATGGCCTGCCGCAGCTTCCCGATCAGTGCGACCGCTTCCTCCTGTGTGACTCCTTTCAGGGTGCCGATGCCGGCAATAGATATGTCGATGAGGTTGCCGGGGACAACTGGCGACGGGAGTTGGA